>Ga0187827_10001131_pt1 | contig 39967 bp, 39 predicted proteins | sample ETNtaG_39_FD_167969 | JGI IMG/M metagenome (GOLD analysis project Ga0187827, IMG submission 167969) | Marine microbial and viral communities from oxygen minimum zone, Eastern Pacific Ocean - ETNP2014_SV_150_PacBio MetaG (Illumina Assembly) | ecosystem: Environmental > Aquatic > Marine > Hypoxic...
ATTGGATGTAACCGACCTGACTCATATTATAAATTATAATTTACCAGATGAACCAGAGGTATATATTCATCGATCTGGTCGTACAGGAAGAGCTGGAAAAACCGGAATTTCAATTGCAATCATACACACTCGTGAAATGGGACGAATTAAAGAAATTGAAAGAAAAGGTGGTATCTCATTTAAATGTGATTCTATTCCAAATGGAATTGATATTTGTCAAAAAAGGCTGTATTCTCTCATAGATAAAATTGAAAATATAGAAGTAGATGAAAAGCAGATAGGTCCATTTTTACCTGCAATCTATGAAAAATTAGAATATTTAGATAGAGAAAATCTTATCAAGCATTTTGTATCTGCTGAGTTTAATCGTTATCTATCTTATTATAAAAATTCTAGAGATATAAATATTGCAAATCGAAATGATAAAAAAAATCATGAAAAAAAGAGAAAAGATATCAATCAAAAAAGACAGGAGAGTTCTTTTTGTGGTTATTTGATTAATATTGGATTTAAGGATCAAGTGAACCCATCAAGATTAATTGGACTGATTAATGAGTGTATTGGCTCCAAAAAGGCTATCATTGGAAACATAGATATTATGAAAACTCAAACTGTTATTGAGGTTGATAATAAATGGTCATCAAAATTACAAAAAGGAATTAAAGGTAAATCATTTGCAGGAAAAAAAATAACAATTGAAGTATTAAATAAAAAAAATACTCCATCTTCAAACTCTAACAAGGTCCATAAAAGTAAACGAAGAAATGATGGAAAAGTATTGAACAAAAAATTTAAGTCCAAAGGTAGATGGCAAAAGAGTAGCAAAAGAAAATGATTCTGCAAAATTAATAGTATCCATAACAATTATCTAAGAATCAAATTCACTTTAACCAAACTTAAAATATTTATCTACTCTGAAATTCTTCCTTCCGATTAATGATCAATTTATCGTTACAAATTGTTACTATAATTATTTGCATTTACTTTAAATTATCATTCTAATTTTTATTGTTGGATTAAGACGATTGTCTTAAGACTTATTAGAGTAATGGATGTTGGGTATGTAATATGTATTATTAATATAAAACTCCTCCTCATTTGTTTGTAATGATAATGCTCATACCCACTCTACCAACTTTCCTAAATACTTAAACCCACCTCTCCAATTCTTCCTTTCTAACCCAGTTAGCATATGTCTCAGTCAAACCAATAAGCTCTCAATTTAGGGACTTTGAATTAAAGTTAAGCCATTCCTATCTCATTAGGGATGATAGGTTTTTCATCGGCCCAATTTGATGATTTAGAATAAATTCCATTTTTTAGTGTAATAAATAAAATAGGGACCAAAGGATGTATAATTTCCTCATCACTATTATCAAGAATAAGATTACGCTCAGTTACATATGTTGTATGGGTTGCGTTATGGACTAATACATTGTACCAAGGCTTATCTTTGGGAGGCTTGGTATTTCTGCACATGTGTTCATACCATTCGTCAGTTAATAGAAAACAATCATCTACTCCGAATATGACCCCTCTGTAGTCAAAACGTTTATGATGTATCAGTTGTCCTATTTTAAAGATTGGTTTCATCAGGGGAATTTACATATGTATAATCATACTGACCTCTGAAATTCAGGTTTTTTTTATTTCTCGGCTAACCATATTAAGTTTACATATCTAATCAAGGACTAAAATGAAGAAATCTAATGGTCAAAGTATATCGGTTATAGGTTTAGGTTCTATGGGGTCTGCTTTAGCAGAAACCTTACTTAAATCTGATTTTAATGTTTCTGTATGGAATCGAACATTATTGAAATCAAAAAAACTTGAAAATCAAGGCGCAAATATATGTTCATCTCCAAATGATGCTTTTAAAAATAGTCAATTTATAATCGCATCTCTATCTAATTATGAAGCTTGGAATAATATCATTAATTCTAATCAAATAGATATGGACTTAAGTGGAAAAACAATAATTCAATTAACTACAGGTAGTATAGAAGAGGTGATAGCTCTTAGTGATTGGGTAAAAAAACATAATGGAAATTTATTAGAGGGAATAATTTCATGTTTTCCAAGCCAGATAGGTACTGTAGAAAGTTTAATTTTATTAGCAGGCAATAATAAGTCAATTAATAATTGTAAAAATATTATAAGTGTTTTATCTCCTAAATATAAAAATTTAGGTGATAATCTTATTGCTCCTACAGTTTTAAGTCGCGCATTTCTTTCAGGGGTACTTGGTGGATTAATTGGCATGATGAATGGGGTGGTACTTTGCCAAAAAGCAGCTATATCTTTAGATGATTTTAAAGATATTTATATGGATAGAAACTCAATTATAGAGCAAGAATCTGAAAGAATCATTGATGCAATCACAACAGAAGATACCAAAAGTACTGAAGCATCAATTAGTGCGTGGGGACATGGACAAGAAGCTTTACTTTCAATTAGTAAGACTCTGGATTCTAATTTAGACTTTCAATTAACTTTAAATAGTCTTTTTAAACAAGCAATTAAAGTTGGATTAGAAAATCATGATTTATCTGCTATGCATAAAATTTTTAAAAATAACTAACCCCCTATGATTCGCAGGCAAATTATATTATTACTTATTGTTGTTGACTTTCCAGTCAACTAGTATGGGTGTGATAGTTAATTAATTATGTGTTTTAACATCTCCATAAGTAGTAATACCAGTACTATTGAGCAGGAACTTAATGCAAAATTTGAAAGTATATTTGAACCACTGAAACATATTTCAGCATTTTCAAATCCATTAATTCCAGTAATTACATCAGAAGATGATAATAAAATACAATTATGCCATTGGGGTCTAATACCTGAATGGGTGCAAGATAAAAAAAAAGCAAATGAAATACGAAAAATGACATACAATGCTAGATGTGAAACAATAAAAGAAAAACCTTCATTTAAAGATTCTATTAAAGATAAAAAATGTTTAATTATTGCAGATGGTTTTTTTGAGTGGCAATTAACATCCAAAGGGAAAATATGTTATTATATTACTTGCCCTGAAAATGAGCCGTTTACATTTGCAGGAATTTGGTCGAAATGGTTAGATAAATCAACTGAAAAATTTATAAAATCAGTTTCAATCATTACTCAGCCAGCAAATGACATGATGTCAAAAATACACAACATAAAAAAACGACAACCTGTCATTTTACATAAAGAAAATCGATATCATTGGATTAACTCAGGATTAGATTTTGAAACAATAATGGATAAATCATTTAATATTAGATTAAATAATAAAATAATTGCAAGTCCATTAAAATATAACTAACCCTCCCTATGAGGTGTTTAGCTCTGCCTAGCTACTAGGCTAGAACGATATAGAAAGTTAGATACACATTGTAACTTCAAATCTCCCGATTTGACTAATATATTTTTTTGACAATATTTTTGTAAGTTTAAGTATGAGCACAAATGACAAAATTTGGATTGTTGTCTTATTAATTGGGATATTTCTTTTGTGGTTCAATAGTAGGTCTAATAGCAAACATCCAACTCCATTTGAAACTATAAGAGAGGAGCAAGATTGGTATAGCATCCGAAACAAATGTGATGAAAAATTTGACAGAAACAAAATGTGGATATTTTTTGATTGTTTGCATGAATATGGTCGAATTGTTCGGCAAGAGTGGTACGAAGGAAAGTGGATTAATAAACCAAAGTGGATTTGGTCTAATAAATATTATGAAGAATTTGATACCACAGGATTAGCCAAGCTAAGGAATAATCAATGAGAATAGTATTTTCTAAATGAAAAAACTACTACTCATATTACTTATTGTTGCTGGTTTGTTTGCTGAAGATACAAAAAAACACAGAACATATTTCTATCTTACCAAATGAAATGAAACAAAAAAATCAATGTTATAAAGATAGACTTTTAGAGGGGATGGCTTATGATTCAAAAGTATCTATTCAAATCTATAACCTTCAGGGACAAATTGTTTAAACCCTTCTAAATGATAATATAGAAGCAGAATTTCATACAGTAATATGGAATGCAGATGCATATAGTAGTGGTGTATACTTTGTGAAGATGATAGCTGGAGAGTATATGGACACTCAAAAGCTTATGCTGATTAATTAACCCACTTCTCCAATTCTTCCTTCCTAACCCAGTTATAATTACAAACTCTTCCACATCAGTAGCTAGCAGCGGTACATACTAGAACGATATTAAAAAGTCTGACACTCATTCTCAAATATTTATTAGAGATATTTTCGTAAGTTTACATATCTAATAAGGAGATTATAATGAAGAAAATTAAACTTATAGGCATAATGTTTTTTATTTCACTTTGTTCATATTTTGTAGTTATTTATGATAATACAATTAGAACTGTTGAATTTTTGTCAATATTTGCTGCTGGTGCAATGGGTGGTATATTGGGAATTAGAATTGAAGACTACTTAAAAAATAAAAAAGATACTGATTCAGATAGTCAAGCAGAAAACAACTAACCCCCCCCTATGAGTCGCTATCTTCTATTGATATTTGTCATACTTCTTATCTATCTTTTCTATAAAAGGAGATATATCTTAAAGAGTATTGTGGAAACACTAAAAATAAACCGGCTATTACGATATAATCTATTTAGGATACTCTCTCGATTAATATTTAGAAGGTTTTAATGAAAAAACTACTAATCATATTATTACGTATTGTTAGAGGATTTGCCGAAATCTTGGCTAACCATATTAAGATTACATATCTACTCAAATAACTAAATCCACTATTTATTTTTATGTTTATTAAACAAATTACAATCTATTTAATGAGTTTATTTTATATCTTAGGTGGTATAAAACATTTTACAAATGTAGGTTGGTATATGAAAATCATGCCTCCTTATTTACCTTATCATAAAGAGTTTGTATATCTAAGTGGTGCTTTTGAAATCATATTAGGGACAATGCTTGTTTTTGAACACACAAGATCCATAGCGGGATGGGGTTTAATTCTATTATTAATAGCGGTATTTCCCGCAAATATTTATCTTGCTCAAACAAATGGAGCAGCAATGAATATAGAACCAGTATTTGCTTGGGGCAGGCTACCATTCCAAGCTGTGTTTATTGCCATAGCATACTGGCACTCTAAAGTCTAATTACACCAAGAGACAACAAGGAAGTAGAATGGATTCATTATCAATGGAAAAAGCAATGTTAAAAAATATGGTTGAAAAGACTGGAAAGTCTATTGATGAGTGGATTACAATAGTAAGGAAGACAGAATTTGATAAGCATTCAGGCAAAGTAAGATATTTAAAAGAAAATTATTCTTTAACACATGGTTATGCCAATTTAATTGTTAATAAATCTAAATGATAAGCGGGCTAATCATATAATAACTTATTGAGCTTTATAAATTATATAGATTAAAATGAGAAAAAATAACTTTAGAAATATTGCTATTATTGCACATGTTGACCATGGGAAAACGACACTTGTTGATGCCATGTTAAAACAAAGTGGAACTTTTCATGCTAGACAAAATGTAGAAGAACGTATAATGGATTCCATGGATTTAGAAAAAGAACGTGGTATTACCATTACCGCTAAGAATACTGCTATTTTCTATAATGATATCAAAATTAATATTTTGGATACACCTGGTCATGCTGATTTTGGTGGAGAAGTAGAGCGTAGCCTAAATTTGGTAGACGGTGCTCTTTTACTGGTTGATTCTAGCGAAGGTCCCCTTCCACAAACTCGCTTTGTACTTAAAAAAGCTCTGGAAAAGAATTTACCTATTATCGTACTTATAAATAAAATTGACCGTTCAGATGCGAGGGTAGATTATGTTGTCAATCAAATATACGATCTATTTATAGATTTAGATGCAACAGATGAACAAATAGAATTTAAGATTATTTATACTAATGCTAAAGAAGGGATTGCCCATTATAAACTGGAAGAAAGTTCAAATAATTTAATTCCGTTGTTTGAAACTATTATAGCAAACATTGAAGGACCAATTGCAGATGATGAACATGAACCACAATTTCTAGTAACTAATTTGGATTATGATTCGTATGTTGGGCAAGTGGCAATTGGACGATTAAACAATGGTCATTTAATGATGAATCAAATGTATTCTTTATGTGGGAAAGATGAAATTACATATGGACATAAATTATCAGTTCTTTATACTTTCAATGGACTAAAAAAAACTCAAGTTGAACAAGTAGTATCTGGCGACATAATTGCATTAGCAGGATTAGAAAAAGTCGTGATAGGCGATACAATCTCTTCAAATGATAATCCAAAACCTTTACCCCGAATAAATATAGATGAGCCAACAGTTTCCATGTTGTTTTATGTTAATACTAGTCCATTTGCTGGTAAAGATGGCAAATATCTTACTACACGTCATATAAGTGAAAGACTGCAGAAAGAAATAATGGGCAATGTTTCATTAGAAGTAGTTAATACAGACCAAAATGATGTATTTGAAGTTCGTGGCCGTGGTGAACTGCAGATGGCAATTCTAATTGAAACAATGCGGAGAGAAGGTTTTGAGTTTATGGTATCTAAACCTCATGTAATAACTTTTGAAGAACATGGAAATGTAATGGAGCCAATGGAAACAGTTTTCTTAGATATTCCAGAAGATAAAGTAGGTATAATATCTGACAAACTATCCATCAGAAAAGGAAGGATGCTTAATCTACAAAATCATGGTCATGGACGTGTTTCATTAGAATTTTCTATTCCATCTAGAGGACTTATTGGATTTAGGAGTCAATTTATGACTGATACACAAGGTGCTGGTATAATGAATAAACAATTTGATGGATATAAACCTTGGCTTGGGGCAATCCCTCAGAGAAATAGTGGTGCACTAGTATCTGATAGAAATGGAAAAGTTACAACTTACGCCTCCCTTGCAATGGTTGATAGAGGTGAATTGTTTGTTACTGTAGGGAGTATAGTTTATGCAGGAATGATTATCGGTGAACGTAATAGATCTGAAGATTTATGTGTGAATATTACACGTGAAAAGAAATTAACAAATATGAGGAGTTCTACGTCAGATGCCACTGTTACTCTTAGACCCCCACGACAATTATCTTTAGACCAATTTATTGAGTTTATCGCTGAAGATGAATTAGTAGAAGTTACACCTAAAACCATACGATTGAGAAAAACAGAGTTGGATGAAAATAAAAGACTTTCTCAAAGAAGGAAAGAAAAATTAACTTAATTAATATGGTTTGCCGAAATATCGGAAAACCATATTAAGTTTGCATATTCAATCAAGGAGCAATACTAATGAAAAAATTAATTTTTATTTCATTTATTCTATTCTTTGCATTCTCTTGTTCAGATGCACAAAAGGCAAAGAGAAAAGGCCGTGGAAGTGAATTTAGAATTGAAATGCTTAATTGTGATGGTACTGTTGCAAGAAGTTGGATAAGTTCTGGTAAAGTTAGAAGTGAACAGAGAAGTGCCGGGTATTACTTCATGGATAAATCTACAGGTTTACTTGTTGAGGTTACAGGTAGTATAATAATCACTCAAATTTCTGATAGTGATAATCCCTAACCTTCTATAATTCATAGGTTAACCATATTAAGTTTACATATCTGATCAAGGACGAAAATGAAGAAATTATCTAAAGAACAAATCATTGAGCAAATAGAAGATGGAATTGAACAATTAAAAAAAATATTCTCTGAAGCAGTTATTGAATCTGAACAAGAAAGAATTATACGTAAAAATCGCATAATAGCTAAATTAGAAAGAGAAAATGAAAAACTTAGAACTAAATTAGAAGAAAAATAGACTAAAAGTACTTCCTAAATGCAAAAACTACTATGTTGCGTAGGCTAATAAAATCACATATTATATTATTACTTATTGTTGGCTTATTCTCTCAAGACAATGGTACATCTGACATTAGATTTGATCCTGAGACAGGTGAAATAATTAATCCTGATTCTACTATTAAAGATACATATCTTATTGATAGAAATGAAATATGGCAAAACGAAATTCCACCCTCACATTATCTGAAAACGTTTGCAATAAGCAACGAAAATTCATATACAAAAGGACTTAGGTTTTGGAGCTACGCATCATTATTAGGAGGAATTACACTTTATAAAACATCTAAAACTGCTGAAGGTTCAGCAACAGGAATAATACTAGGTTTAGCAGGAGCAATTGGTATAACAAGTGTAGTAAATGATAAACCTAAAACACCCGCTTATAAACAGTTTATGAAAATGGAAAATCTTCAAAATAATAGTAACAAAGAAAAATTTGCATATGAAGTTTTAGTTTCATTAGCAAAAGAATCAAGGAAAAGTAAGAAATCAATTCGCAATAGTCATGGAGATATTAATTCTTTTGAAAATTTAGCAGCAGCATTAGTGGCTTCAGCTATTTTGAAACAGCTCGAAGATAAAACCCCTAATTTATTTTTGACTCGGGAGGAAAAGGTGCTAAAAAATTATTTAAATCAAATACCAATTGACAATGTAATAGATTGGTAGCAACTAACCCCCTATGAAAAAACTACTAATCATATTAATACTTATTGTTGTTGACTTACCCAGTTAACTAGCATGGGTGGGAATTGCTCACCCATTATAATATTTTTAATTTATAATAAATTAGAAGAGGGAGATTATGAAATATAGAAGACTTGGTAGCTCAGGTCTAAAAGTAAGTGCATTATCTTTTGGTTCATGGGTAACATTTGTAAATCAGCTAGATGAAAGCACTGCTACTAATTGTATGGATTATGCATACAATGAAGGCGTCAACTTTTTTGATAATGCCGAAGCTTATGCAAATGGTAAATCAGAGAAATTGATGGGTAATATAATTAAAAAACTAAAATGGACACGTGATACATATATTGTATCAAGTAAAGTCTTTTGGGGAGGAGAAAAACCAACTCAAATAGGCTTATGCAAGAAGCATATTCATGATGCTTGTAATGCTGCATTAAGAAGAATGAAAGTAAATTACTTGGATTTGTTTTTTTGCCATCGTCCAGACCCAGAAACACCCATCCTTGAAACTATTTATGCAATGAATGATTTGATTACCCAGGGTAAAATAATATATTGGGGAACATCTGAGTGGAGTGCTAAAGAAATAGAAGAAGCATTCAAATTATGTAAAGATTATAATTTGAGATGTCCTACAATGGAACAGCCACAATATAATATATTACATAGAGATAGAATGGAAAATGAATATCAATCACTGTTTCAGAAATATTCACTTGGCACTACAATATGGTCACCTCTTGCATCGGGTTTATTAACAGGTAAATACAATGATGGGATTCCATCAAAATCAAGATTAAATGTGAAGGGCTACGAATGGTTAAGAGAGGGAATGGAAAATACAAATTTTAAAACAATAAAAAAAGTTGGAGAAATTGCCAGATTATTAAATATCACACAATCACAATTAGCTATAATATGGTGTTTAAATAATATAAATGTGAGCAGTGTTATTTTAGGAGCTTCAAATATTAAGCAATTAAAGGAAAATCTTGAATCAATAAATATAATTGAGAATATTGATTCTAAAATTATAGAAAAAATATAAATAGTTCGACGCTGATTCTGATGGATATTTGTAATTAGAATAAATAAAGTGATCTGGATCAAAAATTATTCAATTATAGGTACTATAATTTTACTATGTAAGATTTAAGAGTATTCACTCTATCCACATCTTACTCCTCAGAAACAATTGGCTTTGATTGATGATAGACTCCCTCAGAAATGAGGGAGTATTTTATATTTAACAGGGTGTGCATCGCATATAAAAGGTTGACATCCATTCCAACTATTGTTGGGCTCAAATATTTTTAGAAAATTTTTGTAAGTTTACATCTCTAATCAAGGACTAAAATGAAGAAATTATTGCTTACACTATATGAATTATAATAATTTTATTAAACTAACTAAAGAATCTAAGCCTTCTGATGCATTCTCTGGTATTCAATTAACATTATGGTATATTATTAAAGATAATTGGGATATGGCTCACAGTATAGTTCAGGATATAAACACTGAAGCAGCTTCATGGATCCATGCATATTTACACAGAGTAGAAGGAGATTTAGTTAATGCAGACTACTGGTATAATCGTGCTGGGAAGAAGTCTTCTAATGATTCATTAGAAGCAGAACTAAACAATATAATTAAATCAATATTATGAATCAATTATAGAAAAGTGGGAGGAAGTTAATGGGTAAAATACTTATCACCACAGGTTTGTGTATTGTAGCAGTTGGAATAATAATTTATTTATTTGGAGATAAAGTGGGGTGGTTTGGCAATTTATTTGGAGATATTAAAATAGTCAAATCAAACTTTGGGGTTTATTTTCCAATAACAAGCATGATAATTATTAGTATTGTACTCACTCTAATACTCAACTTTTTTTCACGTTTTTTCCAGTAATATCACGGCGTGTTGAACTCTACATAGACTCAATACAAGGGTGATACCCATTCTAACTTCTTCTTGGATTCAAAAATTATATAACAGTACAATAATGTAATGAAAAAAATTATTAAAATATCAGATTCAGCAACATTGAAACTAAAAGAGTTAATGGATGTTCTTGATGCAGTAGGCTGTAGTGATGAAGAGAAGATAAAGGCACGGAAAATTTTTAAGATTTATTTAGTAGATGTAAAACCCGAAAATAAATAAACATATTTTTCCTATTCTTTGTTTAGTTTTTCTACATTGTAACTACACACGTTCTTATAAAGAAAACTATTTTTTTATGTATGACGTAATCTAGTAATGATACTTTTAAATAATTTGATATCTATTATTTATATAAAAGATTATTTTTTAATTAACCATTCCTAAATAAATGAAGAATTGGAATGCTTATGTGTGGATGGTAGTGATATGGGTAGGAATAATGACTATCAATTTCATTCTGTATTACTTTGGATATTGGCAGTAATTTAGATTTAATAAAAGGAGTATTAATGTATAAAAAACAACTTATTCTTAATTTACATACGTGTTTATCAACAAACATTTAATAGGTTTATCTTACTTTATTATCGGTATTAAGACCAACCAATCTGCAGGAGGCGCACTAGCTGTAATTATATTAGTTGCATCCAATATACAGAATGATAATAATGGCTTAAAATTAATATCTTAAGTTCTTGTAATAATCATAACATCTATTTCTGTTTATTTAACGTTTTTATCTAATACTTAACGCTAGTATTTAATGAAAATAATTCGCAAAAAACTAGTATTATTTGTATTAATATTTTTACTTCATGTAATGACTGTGCCTTGGTTCTTTTTTAGTACTAAATTGGAATCAATTACTGGGTTTCCTTATTGGGCATTTTATTCCTTATGTTCAACTTTTATTTATGCAGTTTGTATTTTTTATTTTTTACAGAAATACTGGGCTATTTCTGAATCTGATACAACCCTAGAGAAATAATATGATTACATCTCCTTTACTAGATCAAACAGGGATAATAGTTTTATTTATATATTTATTCTCTCTTATTGGTATTGGTCTTATAGGGCGTTTCTCCAAGAAAGAAGACAGTTTAGGGGATTTTTATCTGGCTGGTAGAGGCATGGGAGGAGCTGTATTATTTTTAACTCTTTATGCAACCCAATATAGTGGCAATACAATGATTGGTTTCTCTGGAAGAGCATATAGAGAAGGTTTTACAGCTTTAGTTACAATTACTTTCATGTGTGCAATTATAGGACTATACTTTATTTATGCACCTAAATTACATAATTTATCTAAAAAACATAATTTTATAACTCTAGGTGACTTTATATATTATCGTTTTCAATCTGTTCATCTAACATTATTAATTAGCATAATTTCGATTATTGCTTTAGGGAACTATATACTGACTAATTTAAAAGCAATTGGTTATATATTAGAAGGTTCTACAGGAGGACAAGTAAGTTTTGTAAATGCTATAATTATACTATCTTTAATTATGGTTATTTATGAAACTCTTGGAGGCATGAGAAGTGTCGCTTGGACTGATATGCTACAGGGGGTATTATTATTATTTGGTGTCGTTGCTATATTTTTTATAATTAATAAAGAATATGGTGGTATACATTCAATTTCTTCTAAACTTCAGATCACTCACCCTCATTTTTGGGCACCCCCTGATTGGAGTGAAAAGCGTCTATGGCTGAGTACAATCCTTATTGTATCTATTGGAGTTTCTGTATATCCTCATGCTATCCAACGAATATACTCAGCTAGAAATGCGTCAACACTACGCAAATCTTTACAGATCATGATTTTTATGCCATTTTTTACAACACTCTTTATGGTCATTGTTGGCATAGTAGGAGCATCAATAATACAAAATTTAGATAGAATTAATAGTGAACAAATATCAATCTTATTATTAGTCGATCTAGCAGAAAAGATACCAAATATTTTTTGGTTATTAGTAATGTTCCTAGCTGCTGCAATAGCTGCAATTATGTCAACAATAGATTCTGCTTTATTAGCAATTTCATCTATTGTAACAAAGGACTTATATTATAAAATAAAACCTAAATCTTCTCAAAAGAAGCTACTATTTATTGGCAAGGTTATATCTTGGATGATAATGTCAATTGCAGTTTTAATGGCGATCAATCTACCTCAAACAATTTGGCAGCTGTTTCAAATAAAACTTGAATTGTTATGTCAAATTGCACCTGCAATATTTTTAGGAGTACATATAAAATCTATCAATTCTAAATCTATTCTATTAGGTATATATACAGGAACTATTATTGCTTTAGGTATAATGATTGGAAACTGGATAGGTATTCCTTTGCCTACAAAGCCATTAGGTTTTCATGCTGGCTTATGGGGTTTGACTTTTAATATTATAGTTATATTTGGATTCAATAGATATGGACATAAAATATTAGATGTATCAAACTAGACACATATAATTATAAGATGATTCTTTGTATTAATTATTATATAGATAGTGTTTGGTGATACTTTTAAATAGAACAGATAATATATGTGATATATAATAATATATTATGGAATAATGGTTTTCCTATGAAGATAAATAAAAACTTATACTACTCAATTATAAAAACAATTATAGAAAGGTAAGATATTATCAAGTAAATGCAAAGATCACAAAGACCTATTGTAATTGCAACATGGAAACATGGATATAAAGCGACACAAAAAGCATTTGACACTGTAAATAATAATGGATTAGCTTTGGATGCTGTGGAAGCTGGCATCCGAGTTACAGAATCTGATTCTGATGTTAGAACTGTAGGATATGGTGGCTATACTGATCAAGATGGAAACGTTACTCTCGATGCTAGCATAATGGATCATTTAGGAAATGCAGGATCAGTCGCATATTTAAAAGAAATAAAACATCCTATTTCTGTTGCACGTAGAATAATGGAGAAATCGAACCATGTTATGCTTGTAGGTGATGGGGCACAACAATTTGCTCTTCAAAATGGTTTTAAAAAAGAAAACATATTATTTAATCAATCGAAAAAAGATTGGTTGGAGTGGAAAAAAAATAAAAATGCAATTAAAAATCTGATATCAGAAGATAATCATGATACAATTACACTTCTTGCTATAGATAAAAAGGGTAATCTTGCTGCGGCTTGTTCTACTAGTGGTTTAAGATATAAATTAAATGGACGAGTAGGAGATAGTCCAATAATTGGTTCAGGTATATATGTTGACAATGAGATAGGTGCTGCAGGGGCTACAGGTCAAGGTGAAGAAATCATGAAGAGTGTGGGTAGTTTTTTAATATTAGAACTTATGAAAAAAGGATATGATCCACAACATGCATGTGAAGAAGCAAACCATAGAATAATAAAAAAATATACAAAAATTGATTTTCAAGTGGCTTTTATTGCTTTAAGAGTGGATGGGAAAAAAGGTGCTTCTGCTATTAATAATGGATTTTCATATGTTTTAGCACAAAATTCAAAAACTACAATTAATTCCATTAAAGGAATAATTTAGAAAATAATATTTGATTATATATGCTATTTAACAATAATCATGCAGTAATTTTGAGAAACATTACATGTTATACTACTAATAATAGTTTTTAATAAAGATTTTATCATATGAGCACTTCTCTAATTGAAAAAGCTCTACTGTTTGCCAGTGAAAAACATAAGGGCCACACGCGGAAGAACAAAGAAAAGTCATCCTATATTGTGCATCCCATTGCTGTGCGTCATATTTTATCAGATGTGGGTGCTGTAAAAGATGAAGAGATTTTAGCTGCAGCTCTTCTCCATGATACGTTGGAGGATACTCCTACCACTCGAGAAGAGCTTATTGAAAACTTTGGTGAACGGGTTTGCAGCTTAGTGGAGGAAGTGAGCGATGATAAAACTCTATCTAAACAGACACGAAAAGATCTACAAATTCAGCATGCACCTAAGCTTACTGAAGGGGCCGTCCTCATCAAAATTGCAGATAAAATATCTAATGTACAGGACATTATCAAAATGCCTCCCAACGGCTGGGATGTAAACCGCTGTTTGGAATACCTTAACTGGGCAGAGGAGGTAATCTTAAATTGTCCAAAGGTAAATGAAGCCCTTGAGACACATTTTGCTGTTGTTATTGAAATTGGCAGGGAAATTATAAAAAAATAATCAGTATATAATATTAAAGACTATTTAAATATCACTTATAATAAATTCATAATCCTATTATAGATTTAATATATGACAAAGCCTAATAATGTTGTACATATATTCACCGATGGTGCATGTAAAGGGAATCCTGGCCCTGGAGGATGGGGTGCAATATTAAAATATGGAAGACATATAAAAGAGTTAAATGGTTATTCTAAGGAAACTACCAATAATATTATGGAACTTATGGCAGTTATTAAGGCACTAAAATCACTCAAACGCTCTTGTGAGATAATTATTACAACAGACTCAACTTATGTGAAAAATGGTATTACAGAATGGATACATGATTGGAAAATAAAAGGCTGGAAAACTGCAAATAAGAAGTCAGTTAAAAATAAAGAATATTGGCAGCAGTTAGATCATGAAGTAAGAAGGCATCAGATCATCTGGAAGTGGGTAAAGGGTCATAGCGGGCACCCTGAAAATGAACGGGCAGATGAATTAGCAAATGAAGCCATTAGTAAAAAATTCTAAATTATGATTATTTGCTTAATTATTTAATTGTTTTATTGTAGGCTATAATCAGTCTCAAGTGTGTTATAAAAAACAATAAAACCAAAGTTATAATATGGTGGGGTAATATGATTTTTTTCTTTCTGATGGATTTTGTTTATACTGCAAATTTATTTTTTAATAACAAAGTATTTCCAATAATACTTACAGATGAAAATGCCATAGCTGCACCTGCCAGCATGGGGTTTAGAAGGTACCCATAGAATGGGAATAGCACCCCCATGGCTATTGGTATACCCACCACATTGTAGGCAAAAGCCCAGAAAAGATTCTGCTTAATTTTTTTAAGGACTTGTTTGCTTAATTTCAAAGCATTAATAACTGACCTTAAGTCCTCCTTCATTAAGATAACATCAGATGTCTCCATAGCAACATCTGTACCTGAACCAATGGCGATACCGATATCTGCTGCCGCCAATGCTGGAGCATCATTTATACCATCACCAACCATTGCGACCCTACCCTTTGATTTTTTTATATTATTTATTTGTTCAACCTTCTCATGAGGTAAAAGTTCAACATATACGTTTTTAATTCCAAGTTGCTGAGCAAAATATTCCCCTGAATTCTTATTATCTCCAGTCAGTAGAAAAATATTTAATCCATATTGTTTGATTTCATTTATTACATCTTGAGATTCTTTCCTCAAAGTATCTGATAGGGCAGCCATACCCACCCAGGTTCCATCAACAGCTGTATGGAGGAGTGTTTTTCCTTCATGTTCCCAAATTTGAGATTTTTCGAGTTCTTTTTTAGGAATTGATATATTAAGTTCTTTCATCCATCTGATTGAACCTGCCTGAACTTTATTATTTTGAACTATTCCTTGGAGACCCTTTCCTGGGATAACTTTCAGATATTCACAGCGTTCTGGTTTTACTGTTTCTATTTCTGCCAATTGAAGAATAGCATTTGCTAGTGGATGCTCTGAGTTTTTTTCCAAAGATGCCAAAAAACAAATGAAAGCTTTTTTTTCTATAGTTGAAGCAAAATTGATAACTTTTGGTTTTCCAATTGTAAGGGTGCCAGTTTTATCAAAGACAAAAGTTGTAATTTTACTCATATTCTGTAGGCCTTCGGCAGACTTATAATAAATTCCTGCTTTAGCCCCAACTCCAGTCCCAAGTATAACTGCTGTAGGTGTTGCTAAACCTAGGGCGCAGGGACAGGCAATAATAAGAACTGAAATAAAAATGTTCATAGAAAATACCAGTGTTGCTCCAGATAAAAACCAAATAGTACTAGATAGAATTGCCAAGATCAATACAGTGGGAACAAATATTTCTGCAATCCTATCTGCTAGATTTTGAATGGGCGCTTTAGTAGTTTGTATTTTTTCTACCAATTTAATAATCCTTGAGAATATAGTATTATTCCCAACACTTTCAGCTTTCATGATGAGCATTCCAGAAATATTTAATGCTGCTCCCATAAGTTTATCTCCCTGTTGTTTTTCAACTGGAAGAGATTCGCCTGTAAGTGCTGACTCATTTACAAATGATGAACCGCTAATAACCTCTCCATCAACTGGAACCTGGCTACCAGGTTTAATCATGATCTCATCCCCTGCTTTCATTTCATCCACTGTTACTTCTACCCAATTTTTATTTTGCTTCACTAAACCTCTTCGAGGTGAATGTTGAAACAACTCTAGCAATGCTTCAGTAGTACGTGTTATTGCTCTTGCTTCCAAATAACGTCCTAGGGTTATAAATATCAGTATGATGCCGGCACTTTCAAAATACAATTTTTCAAATCCAATAATTCCCCATTCATTTATAATATTAATAGAGGAAATAAGAGAATACACGTAAGCTGCAGATGTACCTACTGCAATCAGACTATTCATGTTGGGTTTTCGTTTTAAGAAAGCCTTGAAGCCATTTTTATAGAAAGAACGACTGATATATATGATAGGAGTGGTAAGGCAAAACTGGGTAATAATAGAAACTGTTGACATTATATCCATTGTCACCATTTCCCACATACTTATAACAAAAAGAGGAATGCCCAAGAGACTAGTTAGAATTAAACGCTGTCGCCAAGTATAAATTTCCTTATCCTTAGGATTATAAGTATCTTCATTTAATTTTTCTACCAGTTTAAAACCAGCCTTTTGAAGAGCATCTTGCATTTTTTCAAATGAGACTTCGGAAATTTTTTCTATACGAACAGTTTCTAGTGGGAGGTTGACTATTGCAGATTCGACTCCGTCAATTTTTAAAAGTGTACTTTCTACATTATTAACGCAACTGGCACAATGCAGCCCATATACTTGGTATGTTTTATGGGTTGTTTCCATAGTGTATATTTATCATATCTGATACAATTTATTTAGTAGTATTTTCAAACAAATTATATACTTTATAACCAATAATACATCCGACCATTTGACCTAATAAAAAATAAACAAATGATACTGGTGCTATCCCAGTAAATGTATCTGTAAAAACCCGTGCAATTGTAACTGCAGGGTTTGCAAAAGAAGTTGATGAAGTAAACCAGTATCCTGCAGTGATAAACAGTGCGACACCCATAGCAACTGAACTTTCATCATTTTTTTTGATTAATAGAATAGTTAAAACAAGACCTGAAGTAGCAATGGTTTCGCTTACAAGTAGAGGTAGCTCACCACGGATTTTTGTTGACAATTGAAATATTGATATTTCAAAAATATAGTGTATTAGAAAAACAGCCAATAAACCACCCATGATTTGAACAATTATATATTTTAGTAAATCCGGTGGGTTCAATTCTTTTCTTAATAAAAAAACAAAACTAACAGCAGGGTTAAAATGAGCCCCTGAAATTGGGCTAAACATTTTTATTATTATATATAATATAGCTCCTGTTGGTATTGTGTTACCTAATAATGTAATACCTGTATTGCCACCTGATATATTTTCTGCCATAATTCCTGAACCTATTACTACTGCAACAAGGAAGAAAGTCCCTACAAACTCTGCGATATATTTCATAATAAGATCTGAGAAATATTAGTTTAGTTATATACTAAAATTTATTATTTTATTTTTGATCTGATCCCGTACATCTCTATAGATATTAAGCTTTTCATTATTTGTTCCATGTGCCTTTGCAGGATCATTTATATCCCAATGAATGTATTGTTTGACCAAGTTATTTAGATTAATACATTTGTCTTTTGCATCACCACATAAGGTAACTGCTAGATCGAAGGATTTTAGATCCTTATCTGATATTGATTTTGAATAATGTTTAGATAAATCAATATCAATTTCCCTCATAACTTCAATTGCTAAAGAATTTATTGGTTCTGGATTAGTGCCAGCACTTTCTATAGTGATATTTCTTAGATATTTCTTTGCTAAAGCTTCTGCCATCTGGGAACGGCATGAATTACCCGTACATATAAACAAAATATTTTTATTCTGGATAACCAATCCTTTCAAATGGATTTACCAAACTTGAAATAAGATTTCTCGAATGAGCCGCTGTTCGCTTCAAGTAGCGAGCATATAAGCCTACCGCAGAAGCAGTCCCCGCATTAAGATCACCGATTTTACCCATAATTATTTCATTGGTAATAGAGTCACACTGTGATGAAATATTATCTTTGTACTTTCCCATAAGTCCACGAGCTTTATCAACATTTTGGTTTTTAAATGCAAGAATTGACTCTTCAAATAAATTAAATGTTATTTTTTCTATTTTAGATAATTGATCTTCAAGACTTCCTCCATTTAATTTTTTGGGATGCTTAACTGCCAAGTCATAGATATTTTTTGTATAATCCCCTATCCTTTCGATATCTATTACAACGCTCACAAGCACTAGCCCCGCCCCTATATCCTCTTTGCCGCCTATAGCCAGATGAGTCATCACTTTGCGACGAACATCACGTTCAAATTCATTAATTCTCTTATCCATTGCATAAATATCAATTTTTATTTCAGCTGAATCAGATTTTCTAAGAGATTTAATAGATTCTCTAAACATAGTAAGGTCAATATCCAACATCTCATGACACTCAAGAAGAGCTTGTTCATATAAGCTGTCTGATTTAAAGATATTAAAAATTTGTTTAAACATATTTACTACCTCCCTAGTATGATTATGATAAATGGTAAAAGAAAGAAAAAACAAACTAAATAAATTAATGGTATAAATTTATTTTTGATAGCCACTTCAGAAAGCCAATCTGCTAATTTCAAAGGAATTTCTCTAAATAATGGATTTAGATAAATAATTAGAATTCCATAAAGATTGAAAAATAAATGGGCAAAAGCAGCGACCAAAGCTGTTACATTAAGTGTCAAAGCAGCCAAAATTGCTGTCACAGTTGTTCCAATATTAGCACCCAAAGTAAATGGATAAACCTGCCTGAGTGTAAGAACCCCTGCTCCTGCAAGAGGGACAATAGTAGAAGTTGTTATAGATGAACTTTGCACCATTATAGTTAATAGTATTCCAAATAGTATCCCTCGAATTGCAGTCTTAAATATAAACTGATCAAAAAATTGCTGTATTTTATTTAATACCAAGCTCCTTAAGAGTTTTACAATAGAATAGAGCATTGCAAATGTCAGCAATACACTGATAATTATAAATATAATATTACTATCAAAGCTAATGCTTTCAAGCTGTTTGGTGCCCAATTTTATAGCAGTTTTTATGGGACTTCTAAAGACTTCATTTGCACTAACTGTACCAAAGAGAAGATTACCAAATCCTGTAGCTGTTTTTTGAAGGAGTCCAAAGTAAATTTCAATGGGTAATAATATGAGTACAGCCAATACATTAAAAAAATCATGGACCGTTGCAGCAGCAAATGCACGCTTAAATTCATTACCTCTGTTAATATGACCAATGGAAACAATAATATTGGTAACAGTAGTGCCGATATTTGCACCCATTATCATAGGGATTGCTCCAGTTAAATTAAGAGCCCCTCCACTTACCATACCCACAATAATAGATGTAGTGGTTGATGAGCTTTGAAATATTGTTGTAGAAAGAATTCCAATGAATAAAGCTATAAAAGGATTACTGGTGGAGGTCAGTATGTTTTCAGCAAAATTACCCCCCATATGTTTAATTGCAGTAGATAATCCATTTACTCCAACAAGAAATAAATAGAGCGATAGAACTACACCGAGTATCTTAAAATATATTTGAGATTCTTTATTTATCAATATTGAAATAATGAGTAACTATTCATTGAGGTTATCAAAATATCCAAAATAATGAAATCATATTTTTTAACATCTTTAAATATCCTTATCTATATTAGCTAAATATATTCAATCCTAATTAAATTGAATTATATGAGGTGCAAATTTTGCATTTTTATTTATTTCCAACTACTAAAATTTTATTGCATTTCTTAAATAAAAAATTAAAACTAAATTCACACATTGCAATCAAGATATTATTATTATATAAAAAACAGCCACATTTTTGGAGGAGGAAAAAATATGTGGCTGCGTAGGTACGTATATTATGTATAAAATATATACTTTTAAGGATTAAAAAAGTTCCGTATTAAGTATTGTGTGATTTTAATCACATTCTGATATTAAATATAATAATTACTTCTATTTAAGAAGAGAAAAGTTGTATATTCGTTTTTTGGAGGCAATTTAATTTTTACATTATGAAACGTATATCCCCATTTATTTTTGTTCTATCAATTTTATCAGCACAGATTGAATTTCATGAGGGTCCCTATGGATCTGAATATTTTGATATTGCCGGTCCATTTACACTAATTGATCTAAACTTGGAACTAGGAGATGTGAATTCAGATAATTTAGTGAATATCCTTGATATTATTGCCACTGTTAACCATGTTTTGGGATTTGATACATTTACCAATGAGCAGATAATACAGGCTGACCTTAATTTTGATGGTTCAGTTGATATTTTAGATATTGTAGGTCTTGCCAACTTGGTGCTTAGTCCTGAGTCCAGCGCATGGGATTTTGAAACCCAGTGGAATGGTGAGGAAAGTTATATATTTTTCACCCTTGGTCCTACCAGTAGTACTACGCTCTGGAATGCTAATGATACTTATGATCTCTTAGAAAATTCACCTAATAACGTCCATTATTTCTTTCTTTCAAACAATAGTAGTTATTTTCAGGATGTAAGAGAAAAGCAGGGAGAATTTGATTTAATCATGGCAGGAATGCCAACTGAAGAACAGGCTCATTGGAAACAGCATCTTCATTTTATACCGAATAAATGTGATAGTCATAGCGAAGAGTTTGTAGATGCTGTATGTAGTGTCAGATCTATTAGTATTGATCGATTGCAGCGCTGGCGGGAAGTGGGTTATCTAGGGAATCCAGCTAATTTTTCGGGCACCTACATAAGCTATCTAGCCCATGAAGCATTATATTTTAATTATGAGTATGGTGCAATCTATGAACCAGATGAAGAATATGATGAAATTACAATTTTTGAGCGGGAACATTATACAGGTGGATGGGCTTCTACTATTACTCAACTTGTTGAGTTACCATCCAATGAAGAACTAAACAATTTTTCTAGACTAAGTGTAGAACTTTTACGAGGTTGCCCTGATGCTAACATGAATTACAGTGATTCTGGTTGCGATGATTACGATAGGATCGCTCACATGTATATCTGTGATGAAGATGGCTCAAACTGTTTAGAAATTGCCAGGTGGATTACTCCATTTGACCGCCAACCCCATCATCGCACCGATATAAGTCCATTTATATCAGCTTTAAAACCCGGTGGAACTAAACTGATAAAATTTCAGGAATCTGGTTGGCCAAATAGTCTACTCACTTTAAAGCTTAGGCTTTATAATGGGGAGGATAGTCAAACATTGTCACCTCAGGAAATAATTCCAGCATGGAATGGTACAGTGCTCTTTAATCCAGATTATGATGAGAATCGTCCTCCTGTTATTTTTGCAGTGCCTGAAAATGCTGTGAAGGTAGAATTTGTATCATACATAACTGGTCATGGATGGGGAAGTGCTGGTTGTTACAATTGTGCAGAGTTTTGTAACTCGCGACATAATTTTATGGTCAATGGAGGTACGGGTGAATTCTCAAAATCTCACCCTGAAGCTGGTAATAATGATTACTGCATGGAATTAGAAACCATACCCCATGGTGTTGTGCCCAATCAGTATGGTACATGGGGCTATGGCCGTGCAGGATGGTGCCCCGGAATGGATGTAACCCCGTATATTGTTGAAATTACAGATTTTGTCAGTTTAGGTGAAGAAAATGTAATTGATTATGATGCTTGCAGAGTTGTAGGAAATAATTGTGTCACACCGCCCACATGCCAGGGTGATGGATACTGCCCAGAAATTGCCATGGCGTCATTCCTTATTATTTCTTATTAGATAGAGCCTAATAATATATCTATTGTTTTATTAATCAAATCGATCAATAAATTTGGTATCTGGAAATTCCTTAAAAATATCATTCTAATTGGGATTTTATTTTTTCAGTATTCCTGTGGTGAGAAAATTGAAGTGCATATATCTAAGACCATTGTATTTGGTGGTAAGCTATACGAAATGGACAAAGATGAGCCATTTACCGGCATAGTATTTAATACCTATCCAAATGGAGAAAGAGAATATCAAGGCGAATATAAAAGGGGCAAACCCAATGGTTTGCTAATATACTGGAATGAGAATGGTAAAAAAATGCGCGAGGGGGAATTAAAGTCTGGTGCTCAAATGGGAAGATGGAAATATTATGATAATGAAGGTGATCTAACAAAAATTATTGATTACTGATTTATAATGGAAAGTAAATCATTTATAAAATGGATTTCAATGATTATTTGTACAGCCTTAATGTGTGCATACCTCTGGTTAGTTTTAAAGGTATTATAGCTTGTCTGATTATTTTAATTGGCTAACTTTTGCATGGCTTATGAAAAATTTAGAATGGATTGGCATAGGTATGCTTATAAGTCTAGTTATCCTATTATTTTTCCCAATTATATTAACTATTGAATTTAGAAAATTAAACAAAAATAAAGATTAAAAATGGAATCTATTTATATATTATTAGCTGTATGTTTGTTTATTTTTCTTTTATTTTCTTTGTATGAAATAGTTGAACTAAAAAAACAAGTTAACAAACTAAATGGTATAGTAAATCATTTACTGCAAGATCATTCAGATAAAAAATAATAAATAACACTTTCAAACATATTTTATAACAACTGTAAATTTATAAATTGTATATCGGGAAATTTTGTTAAATAGTGGCTGAGAATATAACAGATCCTCAAAAAAATGAAGGCAAAGTATATACTTTATACTATGCATTCTTCCTTATACCATTAATGATTACAATTGTTAGTGTTATGTTCTTTTTTATGTTTAAAGTTTTAACTTATGAAACAAACTCTCCAGTTGATTATCTTACTGATGTTCAATATGGTGCTGCAACTAAACGTTGGCAGGCAGCTTATGAACTATCAAAAATATTATCAAATCCGGAACTAGTTCCCTTGGATAATGAGTTCCATAGAAGGATGATAGCAGTATATAATCATTCAATTCATGATGATCCTATGGTTCGCATGTATCTTGCGTTGGCAATGGGTAGAACAAAAAGGTCTATTTATGGTGATCCATTAATGCAAGGATTGGATGATAATGATAAAGGAAGTCGCGTAGCAGCAATTAAAGCTTTGGGTAGCTTGGCCTATATCCCCTCAATAAATAGATTGATGGAATTTACCAATTTAAATAAATCTGTTGAAGAAAGATTATCAGCAACTATTTCACTTGGGAATATGGGCAATAAATCTGTCATACCAATACTGAGTATGCTATTAAATGATGAAGAGCCAAATGTAAGATGGGATGCAGCTATTGCATTGGCAAATCTTGAAGACTCATCTGGAACTCAAGTTATTATTAATCTATTAGATAGAAAGTATTACGATCAATTTAAAGAGGTTGATGCAGAAGAAGCAGTCCAGGCAATTTTAGTTGCTATTCAAGCTACCAGTAAAATACCTTCTGAGAAATTTGTCACAAATTTACTGAAATTAGCAACAATAGATCATAATATGAAGATTCGAGATAGTGCGATTAAGACATTGGACAAAATTTATAATAGGAAAATATAGTCTATGGCTGATAAAAATGTAATTCCTAAAGCATCTATTGACTCTGATTCAAAAATAAAATTAGATAGAAAAAGATTTTTAAGTTGGCTATCCATTGGTTGGCTAGCTTTTGCTGGAGCAACAGGGGGTTTTTTTACGGTTATGATTCGATTTCTTTTCCCTAATGTATTATTTGAACCCCCACAATCATTTAAGATTGGTTTCCCTGATGAATTTACTAAAGGGAAAGTTGATACACGCTTTAAAAAGAAACATGCAGTTTGGATTGTAAGAAATGATAAGAGTATATATGCTCTTTCTACAGTATGTACTCATTTAGGTTGTACACCAAATTGGCTTGAAGCAGAGCAAAAATATAAATGCCCCTGTCATGGAAGTGGATTTAGAAAATCAGGAAGAAATTTTGAAGGCCCTGCACCCCGTCCATTAGAACGTTTTGCAATTTCTTTAGCTGCAGATGGGCAGATACTGGTTGATAAAACTAAATCATTTAAATGGGAAAAGGGGGAATGGGAAAATGAGGAATCTTCACTAAAGATATAAGAGATTAATTATGAATGAAGAAAAAAAACAATCATTGCTTGAAAGGTTGGGTGAATCACAAGTTTGGAAATCTATAATAAGATCTGGTGTTCCAAGAGGGCGTCGGCAACGAATGTATGCCGTGCTCGGAAATGTATTTTTACATTTGCATCCAGCACGTTTACCCAAACATGCAGTGAAAATTGGCTATACATGGTGTATGGGAGGGTTATCATTTTTTTTATTTGTTGTTCTTACAATAACGGGTATCCTCCTCATGTTCTATTACCGACCTACTGTAGAGTATGCTTATACGGATATTATTGATTTAACTGAGCAAGTTCCACTTGGGATAATGCGGGAATTGCACAGATGGGGAGCCCATGCAATGGTTTTAACAGTATGGCTGCATATGCTTAGAGTATTTATGACTGGGTCCTATAAACCCCCACGAGAATTTAATTGGGGAGTTGGAGTTTTGCTTATGACAATGACATTATTTTTAAGTTTTACTGGTTATTTACTTCCCTGGGATCAATTGGCAATCTGGGCTGTAACAGTTGGCTCAAATATGGCAAGAGCTCATCCTTTCATTGGCCATGAAGGACCAGGAGCTAGCCTTATGGCAATTGGAGATATTAATTTAGTACATATTGGGTCTGATGTGCGATTTGCTTTGATAGGTGGGCGATTTGTAGGAGAAGCAACATTATTGAGATTTTATGTCTTACATTGCATAGCAGTGCCATTTATTGCAATGATTTTTATGGCAGTTCACTTCTGGAGAATTCGTAAAGATGGTGGCATCTCAGGGCCACTATAAACTGAGGGTAACTGATGCAATACATTAAAAGTTTTATTGATTATCTTTCAGCACCAACAATTTCTTTTACTTTATTGACTGTGGTTTTCCCCTTTGTTTTTCCTCCAAATGATTGGTTTGACAAAAAAAATAAAGAATGGGGAATTTATAAGCTGTGGACAAATAAAGGCGGTTTATATATATTTATAATAATAACACTATTCTTTATAATTGGATATTTTGATCCCTATTTTAATCTTACTATGACTAAGCCTGATAATATTCCAATTATACTTATGATTTATTCAATGTTTCTTGCAGTGTGGTGGGGAATGAAGAAATCATATCTAAATGATGAACGCCTAGATAGAGGTGAAAAACCAGAAGAGTGGAATGATCCGGATGATAAGGTTTTAGTATGGCCAGATCTAGTTTATATTGAACTTATAGCATTAATTTTATTTATGGTGTTTTTAATAGTATGGTCCATTATAATTGCTGCCCCATTAGAAGAACCAGCAAATCCTGCAGCAACTCCTAATCCTTCAAAAGCACCTTGGTATTTTTTAGGTCTACAGGAAATGCTGGTATATTTTGATCCTTGGATTGCTGGGATTATTTTTCCAATGTTTATTATAATAGGCATGATGGCAATTCCATATATGGATATTAATAAAAAGGGTGATGGATATTATTCGTTTAAGGAAAGACGTATTGGTTATTTTATATTTATGTATGGCTGGTTGGTATTATGGGTATTTCTGATTGTTATTGGAACATTTTTTAGAGGACCCAACTGGAATTTCTTTGGACCATTTGAATGGTGGGATCCACATAAAGTTGTACCCCTTACAAATGTTAACTTATCTGAGTATGTATGGGTCAAACTATTAAATAAAGGCTTGCCTGCTAATATACTTGTTAGAGAATTTGTAGGATTTGCTTTAACCATTGGATATATGTTAATAATGCCCTTATTACTGGCAAAAACTAAACTTAAAAATATTTTTGAGCATTATGGTCCAATTCGCTATGCCACTATTATGTTATTTGGTCTTACAATGTTTGCTTTACCTATCAAGATGTATTTAAGATGGATGTTTAATCTCAAATATATTATTGCTATCCCCGAATGGTTCTTTAATATTTAATAATCTAATTATAATTATATGAACGACGAAAGATATTGGAATATAAATCTACTTAATAAGTGGTTTGCTATATCTAGTATTATTTTTATGGTATCATTTATTTGGATGTTTATAGATGATAATGATGATGCTTTTAAAAAATATCAACGTGCTTTTAGAAAAATGGAAATTCAAACTGCTGAAAAAAAATTATTAGCAGAGATTGAAAGAGTTAAAGATGAAAGAGTATCATATGAAAAAATTTTCTTAGAAGCAGAGAATAATTTTAATTTGAAAAAAACAGAATTGGAAGATTGCATACTTGATTTAGATACAGTAAAAGCAAAATTTTATAAAGCAAACTTGAATTATCTTGGTTATAAATCTATTGTAGATGCCAAAAAATATCAATATGAGACTGCAAAGCTCAAAAATAATGAAGAAATTCCTCTAGAGATTGAAAAAACTTATTTTAATCTTATTAAAGAACTTGAAAAATTAAAACTAATAAAAGAGGAAAAAGAATCGGCGGTACTTCAAGTTGAAAATAAAATTATGAATTTGGGTTTAGAAAGAGAGAGTGCTAATAGTGAACTTAATAAAGTTCTCAAGGAAGTAAATATTGTTGACAGGAAATTAAATAAGCTTGATAGAAAAAAAATGAGTTTATCTAACCAAATTGGTGATATTGTCAGGGACCTTCCTATTATAGATTTTTTAGCACCATATTATAAAGTTGAACAGGTAGTATTGCCTGATATAAAATACAATGTAAATTTTACTCAAGTACCTGAAGTTGATAGATGTACCAGTTGCCATTTAGGTATTGCCAATCCAGATTATATTGATGTGCCTCAACCCTATACAACTCATCCTAATTTAGATCTCTATTTAAGTTCAACCTCTCCCCATTCATATGAACAATTTGGATGTACAAGTTGTCATGCTGGAAGAGGTAGAGGAACAAATTTTACATCTGCAGCCCACACTCCTTCATCCCCAGAACAAAAAGTAGAATGGGAAGAAAAATATCATTGGCATGAAATGCACTATTGGTTGAAACCTATGCTTCCGACCCAATATACAGAAGCAAGTTGCTTTAAATGCCATAATAATGAAACATATCTAAAAGGAGCAGATCAGTTAACACTTGGATTAAAATTAATTAATCAAAAGGGATGTAATAATTGTCACCATATTGAAACACATAAACCAAATAGAAAAGTTGGTCCAGATTTAAGGAAACTTGATGAAAAAGTGAATAAAGAGTGGGCTGGAAAGTGGATTCGGAATCCTCAAAGTTTCAGACATAATACTAAAATGCCTGCTTTCTTTGGACAATCAAATAATTCAGATTCAGCATCAGTTAAAAGAAATGAAACTGAAATTGCTACAATCGTAGAGTATTTATTTCCTAATGGTGATATAAAGCTAAGTAATAACAACAAATTTTTAGGTAATAAACAGAATGGAGATAAACTATTCAATATTATAGGTTGCAAAGGTTGTCATATTATTGAAAATAATCCAAAAGATTTATCTAAATTAGTAACTCAAGATGCACTATTTAGACAGCATGGGCCAAATCTTGTAGGCCTTGGTTCAAAAACGTCACCAGAATGGATATATAAGTGGATAAAACAGCCGAGTGATTATTGGCATGAAACAGCAATGCCAAATTTAAGGCTATCTGATCAGGAAGCTAAAGATATAACAGCCTATTTATATAGTTTTAAAAATACAATATTTGAAAATCAAAAATCTATAGAGCTGGATAAAGGTCAGTTAGACCATATTGCATATAGTTGGCTAAATAAAGCATTCCCCGTTGAAGAATCAAAAGCTAGATTAGCTGAAATGACTTATGATAATAAATTAGATTATGTTTCCGATAAAAGTATTCGTCATTATGGTTGTTTTACATGTCATAATATTACTGGATATGAAAATGATAAACCGATAGGGGCTGAGTTAACTCATGAGGGATCCAAACCCGTAGATAAATTAGATTTTGGATTCAGACATGATTTGGGTCACAAAAATTATGTTTGGTTTTATCAAAAGTTAAAAGATCCTAGGTATTTTGATTATGGTAAAGAACTTGAATACGAAGATAAGGCTCGTATGCCAAATTTCTATTTAACTAATGAAGAAATTGATGCAATTATAACTGCTCTTCTTGGGTTTAATGATGATCAAGTTGGTGAAAAATTACTAGCAGAAACTCATATTTCGGATCATCAAATTTATAAAGGAAATAAATTGATAATAAATAATAATTGTCAAGGTTGTCATATAATAGATGGAATAGGTGGACACATTGCAGAGAATTATTCTGAATCTGAATATGCACCACCAAACCTAAATACAGAAGGAGCAAAAGTACAACCAGACTGGATATTTAATTGGTTTCATAATCCATATAATATTCGTCCAAATCTTCAAGTACGAATGCCATCCTTTAGTATGACAGATGAAGAATGGAATGCTATTATTAAAGCATTTCAAAATAAAGAAAATAATTTTTTGGATTTTGCATCTGATTTAGAATTTGATGTATCTTCTGTACACTTTAAGGCTGGAATCAAACTGCATGAATTGGGTGCATGTAATAATTGCCATTTCTATGGGACAGAATTTCCAAAACAGGGGGCTCAAACATGGGCACCTAATATGGCTCTAATTAAGGATAGGCTACAACCAGAATGGGTTATAGAATGGCTTAGAGACCCTCAGACTATAATGCCAGGCACAAAGATGCCCGCACCATATCTGCCTGAGAAAGAATTACTTAATACACCTGGTGCAACTTCAGATTGGGGGAAATATGTTGTTGAACTGAATGGTGACCAAGAATTAATGTTAATGGGCCTTAGAGATTACTTATATTCTATTGAAGGGAAAAATAATATTAATAAAGAAATAAAGGATTATTTTAAGAAAAATGGTTATGATTTTGAAGATGAAGAAGATGAGGATGATGAAGATTGGTAAAACCAAATAAAAAACTTAATTCTTATTGGATTACAATGTAACATGTGGGGTTTTATGATTATATGTTATCTATGTATGGTAATATCGTGTATATTATTAATTATAACAGGATTGCAAGGTTACTTTCAATTTATGATTTTAAAAGCTAGTCATCAGCAATTTGCATTATTTTCAACAATATTTTATATGTTTTCAGAAACTTTGATTATGTTTTTTTTCATAGGCTCAGGGACTGCAATTAAAAAAGAAGTCACTCAATCTAACATCCCTACCTCTACGTATGACAAAGTTAAAAGGACTAAAATGATACTTTTTCCTCATTTAACATTAAATATGTTACTAGTAGGTGTAGTATTTATTTTAGGTGGAGCTGTACAGACGGGATTTATTTCAGGGATGGTCCATGGGATACTATTTATTATAACTTTTTTTCATTTTCTTTATACAATTCTAGTTCAGCATAATGGATTTAAAGAAAACGTTGATTTAGTTATTGAATTGGCAAACTTGCATGAGACAAAATCTTTATTAAGTTGAAAGTAAATGTATTATATCAGCAAAGGATTACAACTTATTGGTTTATTAATAATAGGAATAGGATTTATATCACAGTTTCCAAAGCTAATGGATTATAAGTTATTAGGCATAGGAATAATATTTTTTATTATGGGATGGATTGTACAAAAATTTGGATTAACTAATTAGTAATAATGTCAAACAAGTCATTTAATCATTATAAAGGTATACCTGAATTACCAGATGAAGCACGGGGTAAAAAAACCCGACCAAAAGTAATGGCTGTGGTTGATGAAGATAATTGTACAGGTTGTCAAGCCTGTGTGCCTTTCTGCCCTGTGGATTGTATTGAGTCTGTCCCTAAAGATAAATATGATATACCTATTCCACCAGTTCAGGTAAGATTTAATGAGTGTATTGGATGTAAAGTTTGTGCTCGCGTTTGTACTAAGCTCACTTGGGATGCCATTCGTCTAATGCCTACAGATACTTTTGAAAAAATTTATGGAATTGAAATTGACTAACTTAAATTGTTAGTATGATACAAAGAGGCTCTTTAATGAGCCTCTTTGTATTTATATTATAAATTATAAGCCCTCATAATATTTCTGATATCCCGTTCTGCCGCTTCAGGACGCCAATCAGTACCATCAAAGGTTGTCATAAGCCGCCTTTCAGGATCAATAAGAACAGATCGAAGAGTGTGACCAATATCATTCTCTTCAATACCCCAAAATGATACAAAAGATTGTCCAGAAAGAGAAAGTATATCATTAGAATGACCTGTGCTGGATAATATTTTAAGATTTGGATTGTATTCCAATAAACTACCGTAGGTTTTTTTCAGAATAGATGGAGTGTCATAGGCATAATCAAAACTTGCCAATATAAATTCTATGTTTGGTTCATCTTTGAATATTTTGGCAAGATACAGATTTTTAGAAATAACTGCAGGACACATACTGGGCATGGGGCATCGGGTGAAAATATAGGAAATCAATCTGAATTTACCATCTGTAGTTGATATAGCAACTTCATTACTATCGAGATCTAACAGAGTTACATCTGTGAAAATTTCTCCGATATCAAGCGGAGTATATTCATCATCCCATATATTGACCAGTTCTGGCAGAGTACCTTTCCCCAATAACTGTAAACTATTAGCAAAAGCTTTTTCTTCTTTTATCTCTAAACGAAATTTAAGACTATCACCAATAACAAATCGGTTTATATCAAGGCTATCAGCAAGCTTAAATGGCATGGTCATGGCCATCATAAATCCGGGGATTTCATCATGATGAATGAGGAATTCATTGGATTTCATCCGTATTTCAATTATGGTGCCTTTTACATGATATACTTTTTTTCCAAAGCAACCCAGTAAAATTAATATCATAGATGAGAGGACGATTGTTTTCATAATAATAGATAAAAAAAGGCGAGAAAATTTTCTCGCCTTTTTTATAAATATAAATCAAATTATTTCTTTTTGGCTTCTTTTATAAATGTAAAATTCTGATTTATATCCTCATCACCTATGGTTACTGAGGCATTGAGGGTTTTCCATTCTTTTGTTTTTTTATCCTTGAACTTTTCCTGCCAGGCGATGACTTCATAGGTACCAGAAGGAATATTATTTATTTTATAATGCCCCGTATCATCTGTAACAGCAAAATATGGGTGATCAAATACTGATACATAAGATTTCATCCATGGATGAACATCACATTTAATATAAATAGCATGTTCTGATTTATTAATTTTAATAATTTTTTCTTTTACTACTTTCGGCATTGCAAAATTAAACTCCGAATTTATTGTTGGTAACCCATGAATATTATGAAGTGTGGCATCACTATTTTTTATAAGTAATTCCTGACCAGCCATCATGCCCTGAACATGGGGTGAGTACATGCATCCTGTTTGATCTAGCACTACTTGCGTGGCTGGGATTTCCCCTACATATTTAATATCTTTAAGATATACCATTACATTTTTAAGATAACCTTCTTCATTCATTATAAAACTCTGACGATAAGGCGCCTCTTTATGTGACGATCCACATATTGGGTCTGCATCCATTTTTAAGGTTTTCTTTTTTGGGGCTTTCCCTTTAAAATTTACTCTGCCTGTAAGGGAACCTGCAAAAATAGAACTGGCACAAATTCCTACTAAAATTATAATTGAAGTTATATTTCGTAATATCATTATTGACTCCTGATTTAATTTAAATTGAATTTATTTAATTGAAATAGTTATTAAAATTAGTAGGTTTTGAAATAGTGTTACAAGTGATTGTCTAAACTGTATAAAATTATTGTATTAGTAAATTTTCAAGCCATTTTTGACTGGTTGGGATGGGTGTAATAAAACAACTTTGTGTTCATTATCTACTGCGCCTAAGATTAGTACTTCAGAAATAATATCAGCGATATTCTTAGTTGGGAAATTACAAACAGCAATTATTTGTTTTCCAACCAAATTCACTGAATTATAATAATGAGTAATTTGTGCAGATGATGTTTTAACTCCAATTTCTTTTCCAAAATCCACTTCTAAGATAAGAGATGGTTTCCTAGCTTTTTCATTATTTTTCACAGATAACACAGTCCCCACATGAATCTTTACTTTTATGAAATCTTCATACGTTATTTCCATTGTGTAACCTGCTTATGATTGAAAAGAGCCAAATTCTGTGTTTCAGAAATATTCTGTGAAGATATAAAAAAAATTACGGTAAAAAATTTATCAGCATTACATATAACAGACTGATTGATTGTTTTCATTTATTTACACCAGTATCCTAAATGGTGTCCCGCTTCACTAATACAACTATAATGATATTCATCTGATAGACAATTATAAGAGACATTTATGTTACAATCTTCAGGCAAATCACATAATGAAGGAGGAAGTGTGGTGAGTTGATTAGAATTAATCCAGAGTTTATGCAAACTATTAAGGTTTGCAATACTTTCAGGTAGAGATGTGATCTGGTTATTAGATGAATATAAAACCTGTAAATTATTCAGTTTTCCAATACTCATTGGTAATGATTTCAATTGATTGTAGTAAATGAGTAATACTTCCAGGTTACCAAGATTACCAAAACTTTCTGGCAGAGATATGATATTATTATAGTTTAAATATAATTCCCTCAAGTTTTTCAAATTTCCGAAACTTTCCGGGAGGGCACTTAATTGGTTATTATCCATACTCAGACCCTTTAAATTGTCCAAGTCTCCAAAATTATTGGGCAATATCTTAATATTGTTTTCATCAAGTACTAACTCTGTCAGATTATTCAATCTAGTAATACTTTCCGGTAAAGTCTGAAGTACATTATTATCCAGATGAAGTATTTGTAAGTGAGCTAACTTTCCAATTTCTTCTGGTAACATTGAAATATTAGCATTAATTAAGGCAAATGTATTTAAACGACCACTATTCCATGATTGATAACCAATATCTAAGGGTTCCATCCCAAAAAGATCAACATTTAAATTGATAATTGCCTGTATTTGATCTAAATCATCTTTATAAAAACAACTTTTTTTATCGGTACTGGTTGTATTGTCTGGGATATCAATAATGCCTTTGAAACCAGATTCACACATAATACAATTTTGTGGTTCAAAATAAGGGTCCCCATTTTGATCATAATAATAATTAAATCCAGGTAAGTCTTCAACACATTCAGGAATATTCTCACATAGATAATTATTACCTGAAAGAAAAGTATAGATTTTATCTGGATGAAAATTGATAGAACAAATATTTGCAGGAAGTTTTGTAATTTGATTATTTTGAAGATTTAATGTTTTAAGACTTTTAAGATTTCCAATACTGCTAGGGATTATTTTCAGCTTTAGATTATTAATAAATAATGATGTTATTTGTCCCTTCTTCCAAACTTGTTCACCTAATTCTAGGGGGTTTTTACCTCTTAATGATTTATTTATTGAAATTATATCTTTTAAAACACTTAAATCTCTATCCGAATAACAATTGCCATAGTCTGATTGCGAAATATTACTCGGTGGATCTTTGAACTCTGTATAACCTTCTTCACAAGTAGAACAATTTTGAGATACAAATTGTGGAATTCCGGATGGATGATATTCATAGTTAAAACCTGCAAAATCTTCAATACATTCCGGTATATAGTCACAGATATAATTATTACCTGCAATAAAACTGTTGAAATAAAGATTTAAATCAAGCAGGCAGATAGTTTTAGGAAGTAAAGTGATCTTGTTTTTTGAAACATCAATATATTCAAGATTGGCAAGGGTACCCATATTTTCCGGTAGAGTGAATAAATCATTATTTGCAATTTGGAGCCTTTGGAGATTTTTAAGTTTGCCAATACTTTCCGGTAAAAAATTAATTTTGTTATTATTACAATGTAATTCAATTAAATGATTTAATTTCCAAATACTTTCAGGGAGTAAGATAATTTGATTATTCTCAATTGCAAGACCTTGTAAATTTGAAAGTTCTCCCAAGCTTTCAGGTAGTTTGGTTAAATTATTATTATTTAGAGATAAAACTTCTATATTGCTTAAATCCCCAATACTTTGAGGAAGAGTAGTAATGGATTGTTTATCAAGATATAAATAGATTAATCGACGATTTTTCCAACTTTGTTTCCCAATCTCTAAAGGTTGTTTAGTACTCAAGCTTGTATTTAATTCAATTATTGCCCGTAGAACAGCTAAATCATCCTGATTAAAGCATCGATTGTTATCCAAAATGGTAATATTTTTTTTATTATAAGATATTTTTAATGAACCATCCTCACAGCATAGTGAGCTATCACCATCACAAATACCGCATCGATCAAATTCAGATAGGCCTCCCCAAATGCCATAACAATCCTGTATACAATCATTATCAGGAGTATAATCACATACACCACAATTATCATTTTGTGCATATCCACCCCAATCTCCATTACAGTCTTGAGTACAGTTATTCGAAGGATCCTCATCACATATACCACAATTATCCAATTCTGAATTGCCACCCCAAACATGTTTACAATCTCTTTTACAATTATTTTCATTATCATTATCGCATACTTCACAATTATCCATTTCAGCATCACCTCCAGGAACACCATTACAATCAGTTACACAATCATTGATGGGGATATTATCACAACTGCCACATGCATCTTCGTATGCATCCCCCCCCCATACACCATTACAATCTTTGTCACATGGAATGTAGCCTGTTGTACCTCCTGTACAATTGCCACAATTATCAATTTTGGCTGTGCCATTACATTCTTCATTACAATCAATTTCAAACAAACATTCATTATCACAATTATGAAATTCTTTTGGTCCCGATCCTCCGCAAAATCCACATTCATCATATATTGAACTTCCGCAGAGTAATCCGGCACAATCTAATTCATTTGATTCACAATAGATATATTCATCTAAATCAGAACAATCTTCTACCCAGTCATTATCAATATTTGGGCAAACTTCGTTATTCATAAACCTGCTCCCTAATCCATCTCCATCATTATCATAACATCGTTTTACTTTTCCTAGGCCGCCACAGATACCACATTCATCTAATTCCCATACTAATATATTTTCATCATCACAGTCATTACATTGAGTTACCAAGCCATCAGGGACATTCTGAGGGCAGTAATTAAATAACATTGCACAATTACCAAACCCATCACCATCATCATCCATATAATAAATATTTTCACCAGTACCATTACAAATACCACAAACATCCACACTTGCATTATCACCCCATATTCCATAACAATCCTGAGTGCAGTTGTTTGAAGGGTCATCATCACAAATACCACAGTTATCTAATTCAGCCCTTCCACCAGGGATACCATTGCAATCAGCCATACAGTTATTATCATCATCATCATCGCAGATACCACATTCATCTATTATAGCCAAACCACCCCAGTTTTCATTACAATCCTGGATGCAGTCGTTAGAGGGATCATCATCACAGATACCACATTCATCTATTATAGCCAAACCACCCCAGTTTTCATTACAATCCTGAGTGCAGTCGTTAGAGGGGTCATCATCGCAGATACCACATTCATCTATTATAGCCAAACCACCCCAGTTTTCATTGCAATCCTGAGTGCAGTCGTTAGAGGGGTCATCATCGCAGATACCACATTCATCCATGGTCGCAGACCCTCCCCAAATCCCACTACAATCCTGAATACAGTCATTTGAAGGGTCATTATCACATTTAGCACACTTATCTATAAGAGCGTCCCCCTCCCAAATCCCATTACAATCTTCTTTACAAGGGTCAATACCAGTTAATCCAGCGGAACAAATATTACAATTATCAAATGTTGCGTCACCTCCACAGTCATTATTACAATCAGCACTGGATGCATTCTCATCCAATGGATTACAATCTATCAGATCCAATATTAAGTCACTATCTGCATCATTATCACATGCGTCTCCTATATTATCTTTATCATAATCTGATTGTGCTGGATTTGAAACTAGAGGGCAGTTATCTTTAACGGAAATATTATCGCCATCATGCATATCTACATAATTATCAAATGGATCAGATATTACCAGTGTCATTTTGGAAGAACATGGAGATTTGTCCCCAAGTGTTTTTGAGCAATCTTTCCCTTTTTTTGATAACCAGCCTTCCCCATTATAATGATTCATTATAAAAGTGTGATCAGCATAAAAGTTGTCATTCTTATTAATAAGAATTTTTACTTGATGAATTCGCACTAAATTCCTGCCTTTAATTTCAAAATTGATTGGAACTTTATAATCAAAGGTACTGGAGCAGATACTTCTTGATCTTTTTTCTGAGACAATGCGTTTAATTGGAATAAGTCCATCCTCAGATTCATCATCAAGATCCTTTTTGTGAATTACTTTCCCCGATATCTTATTCACAATGAAGATTTTATTTTTTTTCACAATATATTCAACTTCGTTCCCATGACTTGAAAAAATCTTGAATAGATTATCAATCTCTTCAGATTGTTGATATCCATCCAATATATGTGAAACAGTATCATATTCTACATTTACATGCCACTTCACCCATTCCAATTTTTTAAATGAAAATCTTAAGTCATTCCAGTCGACTTTGATTTTACTTGTTGTACCATTATGCTTGCCGTCCCAAGAATTGTAATTACATAAGAGGTTTTTGTTAGTAGTGCCATCTTTAGTTTCATCGCAGTCATCGACCAGATCAGCTAATTGAATAGTAATATTTATTTCGTATTCGTTAGCATTACCTCCCCAGTCACCATTGCAGTCCTGGATGCAAGGGATATTTACGGTATTTCCCTCTACACAAATATCACAGTTGTCAAGGATAGCATTACCACCCCAGTCACCATTACAATCCTGAATACAGTCATTTGAGAGGTTCATATCACAAGTACCACATTTGTCCAACTTTGCAGTACCGCCCCAGTTATTATTACAATCCTTCAAGCATTCAACCTTTCCAGTATTCCCTAATACGCAAGTATCACAGTTGTCAAAGATAGCATTACCACCCCAGTCACCATTACAATCCTGAATACAGTCATTTGAGGGGTTCATATCACAAGTACTACATTTGTCCAACTTTGCAGTACCGCCCCATTCATTATTACAGTCTTGTATACAATCATTATTCATGTTACTATCACATATACTACAGTTATCCATAATAGCATCACCACCCCAGTTATCATTGCAATCCTTAATGCATTCAACCTCTCCAGTATTTCCTAATACGCAAGTATCACAGTTGTCAAGGATAGCATTACCGCCCCAGTCACCATTGCAGTCCTGAACGCAATCATTAAAAGAATTATTATCACATGCACCGCAGTTATCGAGGATGGCTGAACCACCCCAGTCACCATTGCAGTCCAACATGCATTCTGTTAAATCAGTTGAACCACCAATACAATATCCACAATTATCTATTTTGGATTTACCACCCCAGTCACCATTGCAGTCCTGGATGCAAGGTATATTCCCGGAATTTCCCTCTACGCACGTATCACAGTTGTCAAGGATAGCAGTGCCACCCCAGTCACCATTGCAGTCCTGGATGCAAGGGGTATTTCCGGTATTTCCCTCTACACAAATATCACAGTTATCCATAATAGCAGTACCGCCCCATTCACCATTACAATCCTGAATACAGTCTGATTTTCCAGTATTTCCAACTACACAAGTGTTACAATTATCCAATTTTCCATTCCCACCCCATTCACCGTTGCAGTCCTGGATGCAGGGTTCTTTCCCAGTATTACCACCTATACAGATATTACAATTATCTACAATAGCAGTACCACCCCACTCATCATTACAGTCCTTCATACACTCAACTTCTCCAGTATTGCCTAATACGCAAGTTCTACAGTTATCAAGGATAGCAGTACCACCCCAGTCACCATTGCAGTCTTGGATGCAAGGTATATTCCCGGTATTTCCCTCTACGCAAGCATCACAGTTGTCAAGGATAGCAGTACCACCCCACTCATCATTACAGTCCTTCATACACTCAACTTCTCCAGTATTTCCTAATACGCAAGTTCTACAGTTATCAAGGATAGCAGTACCACCCCAGTCATTATTGCAGTCCTGAATGCAAGGTATATGCCCGGTATTGCCGCCTATACAGATATCACAGTTGTCAAGGATAGCAGTACCACCCCAGTCATTATTGCAGTCCTGAATACAAGGTATATTCCCGGTATTTCCTTCTACGCAAGCATCACAGTTGTCAAGGATAGCAGTACCGCCCCAGTCATTATTGCAGTCCTGAATACAATCATTAAAAGAATTACTGTCACATGAACCGCAGTTATCTACTATGGCAGTACCACCCCATTCACCGTTGCAGTCCTGGATGCAGTCATTTGAAGGGGTATCATCACAAATATTACAATTATCCAATTTTCCATTCCCACCCCATTCATAATTGCAATCTTGGATGCAGTCATTTGAAGGGGTATCATCACAAATATTACAATTATCCAATTTTCCATTCCCACCCCATTCACCGTTGCAGTCCTGGATGCAGGGTTCTTTCCCAGTATTACCACCTATACAGATATTACAATTATCTACAATAGCAGTACCACCCCACTCATCATTACAGTCCTTCATACACTCAACTTCTCCAGTATTTCCTAATACGCAAGTTCTACAGTTGTCAAGGATAGCAGTACCACCCCAGTCACCATTGCAGTCTTGGATGCAGTCATTTGAAGGGTTTATATCACAAACAGCACATTTATCCATCTTTGCAGTACCGCCCCAGTCATCATTGCAGTCTTGGATGCAAGGTATATTCCCGGTATTTCCATCTACGCAAGTATTACAGTTATCAAGGATAGCAGTACCACCCCAGTCATCATTGCAGTCCTGGATGCAGTCATTTGAATGGTTCGTATCACAAACAGCACATTTATCCATCTTTGCAGTACCGCCCCAGTCATTATTGCAGTCCTGAATACAAGGTATATTCCCGGTATTTCCTTCTACGCAAGCATCACAGTTGTCAAGGATAGCAGTACCGCCCCAGTCATTATTGCAGTCCTGGATGCAGGGTTCTTT
>Ga0187827_10001133_pt1 | contig 39874 bp, 20 predicted proteins | sample ETNtaG_39_FD_167969 | JGI IMG/M metagenome (GOLD analysis project Ga0187827, IMG submission 167969) | Marine microbial and viral communities from oxygen minimum zone, Eastern Pacific Ocean - ETNP2014_SV_150_PacBio MetaG (Illumina Assembly) | ecosystem: Environmental > Aquatic > Marine > Hypoxic...
CTCCACGGGGAAACTCCTCGATCCGGTAGGAGGAGTCCGTGTGGTCTCCGGCGACGTTGTAACAGGGCATGGTCAGATGATTCATGATGCCCACGTAGTTGCGAAAAGAGGCGTGCCCACTGGCAGGGGTATTCACCAGCGCTTTGTGAAGATTCAGCAGGTCACCACTGTTCACAACGAAACGGGGCCTCGGGGTCAGGGCGTTGACTTCCAGCACGAACCGGCTCAGACCCTCTACTGACCTGCGATTTTCGGAGACGTGTGTGTCAGTGACATGCACGAAGAAATAATCATCTTCGTCACTGGCCGCGGGCTTGAGCGCGAAGTCAACCTTTGCTGACAGAGGCTTGTACCAATCGCCCTCGATGTCGTATCCCGAAGGACGAGTGATGTAAACAAACACTGCACTGGCGTCAGGCGTGAGCGTGTAAGCTCCCTTCCCATCGGTCTTGACCACGGAGTAACCGTCCGTGACCGAGACGCCTTTGGCACCCCAGGTCTTTCCCTTGGCACGCACGAAAACGCCCCCTGAAATCTGTGCGGGGACCGGAGCACGATAATTCGGTTTCGGAGTTTCTTTGAGGAGAAGTTTAAGGGCGTCAGCGAAGGCCCACTTCGCTCCGGCCATATGGATCGACAGTCCGAACAGTAAGCCACACACGAACCAGCGCCTGGTCTTGCTCAATCGCATATTGTCTCCTCTTTGCCAATGCGGAAATCAGACTGACTGTGCTGCACAAATAAGGGTTCGCTCAAAGTGTATCATTTCGCAAATGTATTCAGGCCGTCGTTTCCACATTCGGTGCCGTGTCTGCCGGCGACTCAAGCTCGATCTCACCACACCGCCGCTGATGGCGATGCTCAGTTAAGAGACACGAGTCCGTGTCTGCTATGATGATGGGTGCCTTAATCTCTCCTGTGACTGTGACGAGGAAAGGATGAATCAGAAAATCGTTCCCGCTGTAATTCTTGCGGTCCTCCTTCCATCCCTCAGCGCTGAGGAATTCCCAAGCTTCAAAGGTGCGGCCAACTCCCCATCGGTCATTTCGCCCGGTGCGAAGAATCTTCCGGTCATTGACGGCATCTTGAATGACTCGTGCTGGAAGAGCGCCGGCAAGGTCTCCGGGTTCCTGCGCATGAAGACCACTCGGGCTTCGGAGGAGCAGACAACGGTTGCTGTGAACCACACGGAAAAGGGCCTGCTTGTCGCGGCCGTAGTTGCTGACAAGAAAATTGTCGGTAAAGAGCGCAAGCGCGACCAGGGTACCTGGGAGGACGACTGCTTCGAACTGTTTCTCGATCCACTCCGCGCCCGGCAGGACAGGTTTCATTTCATCATCTCTGCGGCCGGAATGATCTATGACGCCCGAATGCGCAAAGGCGTTTGGAACAGCAAGCCTGAGATTAAGTTCGCTACCCGGCAGTGGCCTGGCATAGGCTGGACCGTCGAGATGGCCATTCCCTTCAAGACTCTCGAAACGGGCACGCCCAGGCGAGGTGATGTCTGGGATCTCAAACTGGCGAGAGAGGACTACGATAATCTGGGAGGCGTTTTCAAGCTCTCGTCCTGGCAGCCTTCCGGAGCTGATTTTTCAGATGCGAGTGCCTTCGGCCGACTAGTGTTCGAGCATCCCAACCGCTCGTGGAATGGCGACTTTTCCAAAGGTATGTTCGAGGGCAATTGGCCTGCCTGCGGATGGAGGACGAGCAGGCAGTCCAAGGGCGGCTCATTCACAATTGACCGGCAAACCGGCCGTACGGATAAAACATGCGGCTCGGTGAAAGTTGATCGCTACACGCAGGTGCAGCACTGTGTGCCTGTCATTCCATTTCGCCGCTATCGGCTTACCGCGTGGGTGAATGTTGACGGGCTGGCAGGGAAGAGCCAAGTCGAGGTCTACACCGAGCGGAATACGAAAGTGAAGGCGAATCCGAAGCAGCAGGGCTGGCAGAAGCTCGTGACTTTCGATGCATCCGGGCCGCGCAAATTCCTTGCGCTCACCTTTACCAGTTATTACGGGCCGGGCAGATACCTGATCGATGACGTGAGCGTTGAAGAGATCGATAACGTGCCTCGCAGCGCGGATTCTATCTGCTACACCGGCAACGCGGCCGGCGAGCAGGCGAGACACAATCGCCAGGTGGAAGGGCGCTACACCTATCTTGAACTGGCCAGCCGCGCGCCCTTTTTCCCGCAACCATACGAACGCGGGACTGGCGACGTCGAGGAGCACTCCGGGTGGATTCCGTTCGCCAAAGGACACCTCACCGACGGCAAGCCTTCCTTCATTCAATATCACCATTGGACGAAAAGCCCGGGTAAGACGCTTCTTTTCGATCTGGGGGATGACAGATTCATCACCGACTTGGAGATCGAGCCGGTCATTCGGAAGCTCAGAAGCCTCGACATTCATTTGAAACTGGAGAAGGAGCAACGATACACGCTGGTCTCGCGGCCCAAGGTGACCGGCGGATCTGCTCAAGTGAAAGACATCAACGCGCACGCGCGATTCGTGCGCATCGACCATGACGGAGAATCCGGGCTACGTGAAATCCGAATATGGGGAAAGGACATAAAGGGCAGCGTGCCGCCCCGTGCTTTCGCCGTCCCAGTGACAATCGAAGAAGCCGTCGGCGGTCCAGCACTTGCCCCCCGCAGATTCGGCATTTTTCCAACGCCGAAGGAACTGAAGATCGGCGAGGATAGCTGTCACTTGAAAGGACCGGTGAGAGTGTCGATACGCGCCGGAGCGGAGCCGGGTGTGAGAGCCATCGCTGAAGACCTGGCCGAGCGATTGGAGCTCGCGGCTGGTCTGAGTGTAACGGTCGAAGCCGACCAGAAGAATGCGCAAATCAGGTTGCGCGTCACTCATGGTGCAGACGGCAAGAAGCACCACGGCAAAGAAGGCTACGAACTGAAGGTCAACTCTGAAGGAGCAGAGATCGCCGGGGGAGGGCTCGACGGCCTTTTCTACGGCTGCCAGACACTGCTGCAGTGCGTTCAACGAGATGAAGAGAACTTTTCCATCCGCTCGGTCGAAATTCGCGATTGGCCGTCTTATTCCTTTCGCGCCGTACAGGCATGGGGGAAGCAGGTCCAGGTCCCCTCAACGATGTCGGCGATCAAGGTGCTCGCCCGAATGAAGATGGACCACATTCTTCTGATGGGCAATGATTCGCAGGTACTCAAAGCTGCCAGGGAACTCATCAAATTGAGGATGGAGTCGGTGCCAAGGTGTGCCGATATGCCGGGCGCGGGATGGTATTCCCAGAGCATCGAGATGTATCCTGGCGAGATCCCCAAAGATCTGCCGTCGAGGGCACGCATCAATCCCTGCCCATCTCATCCACTCACCCACAAGGCCATCGAACGGCAAATCGGATTGATCTCATCTTTCCCCGGAAAGTACGCGTACATCAACTGCGACGAAATGTACCAGGAGCACAAAGGCGCGCGCTGGAACGTGTGCAAACGCTGCCAGGCACGCAAGCTCTCAGGAGACGAGGTCTTTCTGGAACTGCTGACACGCATCCACACCGGCCTTCGGAAAATCGGCAAGACGCCAGTCATGCTCGATACCATGTATTGCGTCCCGTACAAGAGAATGAATGAAGCCTTCAAGAAACTCCCGAAGGAAATCCCAATCATCATCTGGCATCCAAAAGTGCAGGCCGGGCTGCAGAGGCTTGGCTTCAGTGTGGGGGAGTTTATGGACGGTGACCGGTGGAGCATCGACGAGACGGCAGGCAACGTCATCGGCGGATACATCCCATCGGACGGCGGCTTCAAACTCGAGAAGTGCGTGGTCTTTGCCGAGGCATTCTGGTCAGGCAAGTACCCCGACTTGAATGACCCTCAAGTGCTTCGCCGCATCAGTGACGTCATGCTGCAGGTACAGGAAGCGCAGTTGAGCGCGGCTCTCCCATCCCGCCGGGCTTCGCGGGATCAATTTGTCACCATCGCTCTCTCTTCTGCAGCGAATACTGCACTGGCAGACGAAACTCCAGGCGATGGGCGCGGTCTCTTCGATCTCGGTAGAGGAACCGATCTGTCTTTCCTTGAGGGTAATCACATTCTCAATGGTGTACCGCTGAAGATTGGGGGACGAGACGGGCATGACATTGTGGTCATCGACAACCACGGCGCGCTGGATCCCCGTTTTCCCAGTGAAATCCAGATCGAGATCGGCCGGAGGGCCGCCTCGCTGGTCTTCCTTCACACACTCACCCGCCCAATGCCGTGGACTTATTCCGCCCAACTCACTTACGCGGGCACGTACCTCATCGAGTATGAGGACGGAACCCGTACAGCGTTCCCAATTCGGTACAAGCAAAACATCCTCGAAGCCAACTCACTCAGTGCCAGAAGCGTCGGCTACAAGTCGTCGCTGGTCACTCTTCCTGCCGCCTCGCCCGCCTGGCGCGGCAATCTGGTATCCGGCGAATCGCTGCTGCTCTTGACCGCCGAATGGGTGAACCCGTTCCCTGAAAAGACTGTCCGAGCGATCAGACTTCGGTCAACATCCAGGATGTTCGGAACGCGTATCGCCCTGTTCGCTGCGACAGCCGTGCAGCCCACGAAGCGGGACATCAAGTTCTGGTCGGTGAAGAATCGCCAGGCACTCCCGCCGGAGCCGAAGAGAGTTGACTGGACGAGGTTCAAGGAAATCGATCTCACCCGTGGGAAATTTGATTCCGACATTCACTACACTGCACCGGACGGCACCACGATTTCCGCATCGGCAATCTACACACTCAAAGGCGGAACAATCATCTCAACGATGAAGACGGGCTATGTGACGGTCGATAACAATCTCGGCTGGCAGGTCATCGGCAATAAGCCAGGAACCCTGACCGTGACCTTCCCCGGCCCGCGCACCATTGACGGGATATCACTTCTCGGACTGCCGGAGACCCCGGAATACGTATTCGTCAATAGTCCCGCCCCGATGAACTATGCTGTCGAGGTATTGAAAGAAGGCAAAGCATGGACTCAACTGATCGCGGGCAAAGATTACCTCCCCGACCGCGATGGTGAGACCCGTCATGTCTTTCCATCCGTGGCAGCAAAGGCTCTCCGGATTACCATCCGCCCCACATCCAGAAAGACCTGCCTTGTCCGGGGCATCGCCCGGTTGAAGATCTATGAACGCGGGGCGGAGTAGCTCATCGCCAGGCATGAAAAGTGTTCGCTGCCTCTGCAGCCCATCCCGCATTAGAGCATCGGAAGCCTGGCCCAATGCCTGCGGCCGCCAGACGGCATAAAATACCGGCATCCCAAGACTCAGGGCTCTCGACTTGGATTTCACCAGATACATCCCCCGGAACAGAACTCACAGGAAACTGCTGGGGCTGATGCTGTTCCTTTTAGTGTTTTTCATGACCCGGCCGTTCTGGTGCCCCGAGTTCCTGTACTCGTTCCTTCTGACCTGGTTCGGTTTCATACCGGCCACACTGTTTTACTTTGCGGCGGTATTCTGCATCGAGCGACCGGAAAAGGTGTTTCGACGGAAGAATGCCTATAGATTCGGAGTGTGTGCCCTGGTGGTGTCATTCGGCCTGGTGGTTCTCGAATTGACGGTCAGACGCGTCTCCCCGCCGCGGCGCTTTCTGCCGCGGCTGCAGACACTGCCGAACCGCTTCCAGTGTATGACCGAAATCAACCTGCGAGGCCTTTCATCGGAACGCATGTTGACCACGAACGCCTGGGGCATGCGAGGCGATGCGGTGCCCGGGGACTGGGAAAAGCATGAAACCATCCTGGCCATCGGCGGCAGCACGACGCACTGTTACTACCTCGATGATTCCAAAACCTGGCCCGCGCAATTCCAGAAGATCCTGCGGCAGAAACGGCCGAACGTCTGGGTCGGTAACACCGGTGTCGACGGGCACTCCACCCGCGGCCACCTGGTGACCATGAAGTACATCGTCAGATCGGTCAGGCCCTCGGCACTGATTTATCTGACGGGAATCAACGACCTGTACCTGAGCTTCGAGAAAAGTAAGAGGGACGCGCCGGTTTACCAGTTCAACGTCGTCGAACCGGAATGGTGGGAGCACTACAGGCTCTTGCAGATTGCGCGGCTCTGGAAGGTGATTCTCATTGATGGTGTTCCGACCACGCGGCGCAGCAAGCATTTCAATTACAATCCCAACGCAAATCCGGATGCCGTTTTCGATGCCGCGCCGGACGACCCGTCCGAATGGCTGGTCACGCTGCAGGAATACCGTGCAAACCTCGAAAGCCTGATTTCTCGGGGCAGGGAGCTCGGTTGCAGAATGGCGTTCATGACACAGCCGCTGCTCCTAGGCGACGACGAAAGGTGGGAACAGATGATGGGCAAAGAATTCTGGGCCGGCGAACGCAAAGTCATCATTTCCGGAGCCACGTACTGGCAGTTGCTCGAGGTATTCAACCAAGAACTCAGAGAGGTCTGCAAAGAGAATGAGATCCCCTGCCTGGACCTCGCCTCAAAGATCCCACATTCGGAGGATTACTTTTACGACATCGTACATCTCACCGAGCACGGCGCGCTGAAGGTGGCCGAGCTCGCGGCAGAGTTCTGGGAGAAGGGGTATGAGGAATGAAGTCTTTGGATGTCACTTTTCCGCGTGACGCGGCGAAGTTCGTGGCACGGGCGTCTCGCCCGTGAATCACGGCCGGGAAGGCCGTGCCACGATTCTGGCTGTGGCTGTCAGGCCACCTCAGGGAACCTTCGAACTTGAAAAGCAGGAGGGTTCCCGGTTGAAATGGGTGACTGCAACATCCACTTCCTCTACTTCTTACACTCTACACTTCCATTCTTCCTCCCCATGCCATCCTTCAGTCCATTCATTCAGGGGGTTATCACGCTGGTCTGGCGCGACCTCTTGATGATGGCGCGCCGGAAGCGGACCTACTTTATGCGGACCCTGTTCGCAGGTGGGATCGTGCTGGTGGCGTACCTGGCGTGGATCGAGAGCCGAAGCGGGGAATACGCGATGGTGATCAATCGTGAGCTCCGCGGGGAATTTGAACAGAGGCTTGAGTGGATTGGCCGCAGGCTCTTCGAGATGGTAGCCATTACTGGTGCGCTGCTCGCGGCGCTGATTGCGCCCGTCTTTACCGCGGGCACGGTTTCGCAAGAGAAAGAGCGCGGCACTATTGGAGTCCTCCAGGTCTCACAGCTCGGAGGCAGACAGATCGTCGTGGCCAAGGCATTGAGCAGCCTGTTTTCTCTTTTCGTGCTGATCGCCGCGGGGCTGCCGGTCGCTGCGAGTGCCATGCTGTTTGGCGGGGTCGGGCCGAGCCATCTCATCGCTCTGTCTCTTGCCCTGTTTTCGCTGGCCGCGTTCTGCGCATCCATTGGATTCTTTTGTTCGGTGATCAGCTACAGCGTGCAGGAAGCTCTGGTGCGGGCGTATCTGCTGCTTATCGCTTACGGCGCCGTTATGCCGATATTCTGTGCAATCCTGGCCCACAACGAAGCTGAAGAGCTTCTTCAAATCATCCATCCCGGCGGTGGAATCATTTACATCACCGGTGTCGCCAAAGGGTGGAAGTCTGACTGGGGGCCCGCGGTCGGTTCGATTCTCTTTAACACTCTTTTCGCCTCTCTCTTCTTTGTCGTCTCCGTCGGGCTGTTCCCAAGGTTTGCGGATCAGAAGCCAAGCCAGGTCTGGCGGCGGCTCTTTGAATGGATCGACGATTTTTTTGAACGGGCCAACCGAGGCCGATGGTCGGTCAGATTCAAATCCGACCGTCTCGAGGGCAACCCCGTCAGTTGGAAGGAGCGGCACTTCCGTGTGCTGGGGAAAACGGATCACATGATCCGGGCAGGCTACGGCATGGCCTGGATGCTCATACTTTTCTATCTCGTGGTGAGCCTCACCAAACCGCGCGCGCTCCACCAGCACGGCTTCCATATGGTCATGATGATGCTTCTCACTTCGCTTTGGTACTTTGTGCTTGCGGCCTTCGCCGCCTCGAGCATATCTTCGGAGAAAGATCGGAACAGTTGGGAGGTGCTCTTGACCACTTCCCTGACCCGTTGGATGATCATCAGCGGCAAACTGAGAGGCACCATCAGGGCCAGCATCGTCTTCATGGTCTTTCCATTCCTTCAGTCACTGCTGGCCGCAGGCTCAATCATGCATGCACGTCATTCCGGCACGTTTCAGAGCATGATGTCAATCCTCGCTTTTGTCTGCGGCGGGCTGTTCATTCTTGGGCTGGGCACCTACTTTTCATTCCGCTGCCGCAGCACCGCACAGGCAATGATTTGGACCGTCGGCATTGGTGTGCTGGTAAATCTGGCCCCCGTGGCATTTGCATTTATCACGTCTGATAAGGCTTCCTGGCTTTCACCAGTCATGGCGACTGCTTCCTGGTTCTCCAGGAGCAGAAGTCATGAAATCCCTGCAGTATGTTCGATGCTCCTTTCCGCATTCTGCGGATGCTGCCTTCTCGGCTGGACCTACTGGCGGTTCTACAAACTCACCGGCCGCACGCCGGACCGAATGTGGGCCTGGGAGACCTGACAAGAGCCGTGCGGCATCCTGGCGAAAAACTCCTTTAATCCGTGCGCTGGTGGTGGGGACGGGTTCCTCAGCCTGTCCATTGACCCTCGCGAATCCACGCTTCATTCATGCGCCTCTTTCCCACCCTTTGCCTCTTGCTCTGTTCGGTCTGGTCACTGCACGCGGAGCAGTCCCCGAACATCCACGGCGAGACAGTCGAAGAAACCGCCGGGCGCACCGGTTATACCGCGGATGAGATCAGAGAGTGGTTTCCGCCGTTAGAGGTCTGGCAAGTGAAATTTGGCATCCATACCGCCAACGATGCCGAAGGCTATGCGAAGGAACGGTTCCTCAGACCTCCAAAGCCGTACGTCCATCCGCGCATCCTCTTCAATCCGGAGGAGCTGCCCGAGATTCGGAGACGTATCAAAGGAACGAAATCCGGACAGACGATTTACAGCGCGCTTAAGAAACCCCTGGCTGATCTGCATAAACAGGAGGTCTTCAACAGGCTCGTCGAAGGAACGATAAGTGACCTCAAACCGAGGGACATCCAGGCATGGATCATCAACGGCCTCGCTTACGAGGCGCTCATCTGCCTCATTGATGAAGATGACGTGCGCGGCAGAAAAGTGGCGGCCGCGGTCTCTTCCTTTGCACGGGTGGTTCAGACCGAATTGCCCGATCTCAACACTAATTCAAAGTGGTGGGAGATCTTTGATCGCGTCCGCAGCGATACCCTCGGCCTGGCATATGACTTCGGCTACGGATTCATGACCGACGAGCAGCGTTCGCTCATTCGCAAGACCATCTCTGCCCTCACGAAAGATAAAACTCATGTCGGATTGATGCAGTTGCCTTCGCTTCCCATGACGACCGGCTGGTTCGCCCACCAGGCCGGCCTGATGACGCTCGCGCTGGCCATTGAGGGTGAGGAGGGCTTTAACGAGAGCACGTACCTCAAATTTGTCGAAGCATTCAAACGCTGGGTGCTCGCAGGATCGAGCCGGGGTGGCGCGCTCTATTCCGGGCCCACGCGCAACGCGTATTTTTCTTTCTGGTTGATACCGCTGGCCAAACGCGGAGTGCATCTGCTCGGCACACCCAACGCAAAGAACCACATCAGGAAGTACCACCTGCACACCATGATTCCCTGGGGGATTGGCAAGTTTGTTTTTGATACCGGCATCAACTATTCGCGGCCCCTCGATCCCCAGGTCATCAAGTACGCATATCCCAATGACCCCGCGATAGATCTGGTTTATCTGAATTCCGTCGGCTCGAAATACGAACATTACGAGCATGCCCATTTTGGCGGCGGCGCGCCGAATTTTTCGACCATGTACTACCTGCTCTTCGGTTCGGAATACGCAAGGGAATGGGAGGACGCGATGTCCGAGCTCGCAAAGTCAGAGCCCCTGACCTTCTACGATGATTTCCAGGGCACTTTCGTTACCCGTGACGAATGGAAGCCGGATGCTGCCCATCTTGTGATGCAGAGCCATCACCTGGAAGGCTCGAACGGAAACCGGGACCGAAACAACATCGTCTTCAGCGCACACGGCCGCACATGGCTCAATAAGGACGCAAACATCAACAACGGCCCCGAATGGTTTTCTGTAGTGCTTGCCGATTCCGCACAGACCCACGCGGACGTCACTCAGCCGCTCGCCTTCGTCGACACCAGACTCGCCAGCTTTCATTCGTCCGACGCCCGCTGGTGCTATCGCCGCGGGCGTGAGCACGGCCCCGTTCCATTCAGCTTGAATGATTCTCGTCTTGATCGGAGCAGACTTCCGTGGATGTCGCTCCCAAGGGCCATTCTTCCGGGCTGGCGGGAAAGTCTGAAACCGGGCGCGCCGGGCTTCCATGAGAGTATTCAGCGATGGCGCGGCCGTTCTGCAGAATTCGCTATTCGTACAGCCGGTCTCATCCGCGGCACCTATCCGTACGCCCTTATCACGGACGACCTGAAGCTCGATAGCAGACCGCACCTTTTCGAATGGCAGGGCCAGATAGCCGACGATGCGGAGTTGGAGCGTATCGTTGCCGGTAATGCTGATGACGGCCACCTGATCGATTTTGTGTTTGGCGAAAAGGCAGATCCCCGGAGCGACAGCCCTCGAAATCGAAAGTTCCTTCTGCGGGTGCTTGACGCCGGCCCAACCGACCGTGAACGAAACACGGTGCGTTCCGCATCGCGCATGGATCGATTCGTTCGATTCGATCACCGTATGAACAGGGCTTACAAGCGGCGCATCATGGTGCCGATGCATTCGGTCATCGGCCAATACAAAGTGCTCCTCTTTCCCCATCGTGAAGGAGATGCTTTGCCAAAGACCGTGTGGAACGAAACACGGACAAAACTGCGAATCGAGTGGTCGGATCAGCTTGACGAAATCAGCTTCACCCCTCGCCGATGCGGCTCGAGCGACATTCTGATTCACCGGATCAAAGGCAGACTGCAGGGGCGGGAAATGAAGCTGCAACTCCCGGACAAACCACTCACTACCGATGCGCAACAACTCGCCTCGGTGCAACAGAGCAAGGCGTGGCTGACTTTGAACCGGACAGTCGAGCCAGAGCCAAAGGTCGCGATTTCCGAGCCGCCGATCTTCTCTCGCTTCCCCGTCCTGAAGAAGCTGCATCGGCACGTCTATCCGCACTTCCTTGCCGGCCCGGAAGAAAAGGATCAAAAAGTAGCAAAATCCTATGCCGGAAAAAGTCTCACCCCGGCCCATCCCGAATGGACGAAGCTGGCCCTCTACGGACTCGAAGGCGGGGACGAGTATCGCAACTGGCTGCGCGGGGAAAGAGGACCCGATTACCGTTCACGGATCGCCACCATCAACCTCAGCCACTGGGAGGGTTCTTACCGGCAGCTCAGGTTTATTGATGTTCGTAAAGAATGCGAAAGGGCCGCCGCCTCGCCTTGGGGAAAGGGAAAGACGCAGCAAGAAATCGGGGTGGCTCTGGCTGCGAATCTGAACCGATTCGTGGGCAGCTTCTTCAGCACTCATACCCAATGGCGAGAGCATGACGGCGACCAGGGCACCCTGTGGAAAGATCGATGGGCCAGCTACAACGACGGTCACCTGCGACTGATCCTATCGCCGCTCTATCGCACCTGCGTCGAGCAGGCCCTGCAAGTGCTGGTCAGCGGCAAGGCGCCCGAGCCCCGGTTTGAGCCGATGCTTGCGGAAAAACGTTTTCGTTACTTCCGCGACCACCGCCGGTTACCGCCCGGCATGCGCGTGGTCGATACGGCCGATGGAAAACAGTTCATCATGTGGGCTGGCTTCCGAAAGGCCAAGCTGCTCGATATTCAGAACCGCCTCGGCCAGTTGCTCAATCTCGAAGTACTGTTCGAAGACATCCGCATCGACACTCCCATCGATCCGGCGGACGACCTGACCGCAGAGATTGAGGAAGACCCGGAAGAAAACGTCGAGGTGGATATCCCTCTCGATGTGGAAGAAAGGAGGAAGAAAGAACCAAAACTCTACACATTCAGAATCCAGAACCTCGAAATCAGAAAGGCTCTACAACTGGTCGGCAAAACCACTGGCAACGATTGCGAACTAGTCGGCCACCGCGTCATCTTCAGGAAACCGGTCCGGTTGAGGTATTTCGATGTATCAGCCAGCAGGAACGCTACTGACCTGCCAGCAAAGCTGATCTCCGAGGTGAAGCCTTCGACCTGGGACACTTCAAAGAATGCCACAGGCATCACCAGAAAGATCGCTTTCCGGTTAGAATGGTCAGGCCGAAAACTCCTCGCCGTAAACACCGACGCAGACACGATGAAATCAGTCGCCGCTTTCATGGAAGGCCAAAAATGAAGAACGGCTATCCTCGGCTTCCTCTCTCTTGCTCCTCGTCTGTCCGAATCCTTGAGAGCCCCATCCACCATTCACCATTCACCATTCACCATTCACTCTTCACCGCTGTCGCAGGGTTCCTTCTTCTCTTCTCCCATACCCTCTCCGCCGAAGAATTCACCCTCTCCGCACAGGACACCGTCGCCAACCTGTTTCAGATTCATGGCTGGATTCCGAAGCCCTTGCATGGCTCGGAGAAATTCACTTCCGACACCGGCGTCTTCCGAATCAACCTCCAGGGCAGGGCAGCAGGTAAGGGCAGGCTCCTGAAAAAACTCGAGCATTCGCTGGCATACATCGCCGTGAGTGACGTCACTACCGCGTGGTATGGAAAACCGAAGAGCGAGGTAAAGCGAGCATTTCGAACGACTGTTTTTGCACAGGGCGATTTGCCTTATGTGGTGGTCATCGATGATGTGGAGCTCCTCAAACCTAGCGGCGAGCCGCTGTACATGGAATGGCTGATGCCCGTTGCAGATTCACTCAATATTCAGAATCTGCATTCGTGGATGCATCCGGATCGGAAACGGCATTCTCCTGATCTGTATAAGCAGACGTCCGGGGAGGTCCTTCTGATGGATGCTACGGGTGAAAAGCGGGCGCATCTGTTTGCGAGGGTTGTCCATCTCCCCAGCGATTTTCACCGCGCTGATTTCGATGCCCGCGCTATGCCCTCGGCCCGGTTCGAGCAGGGCCCGAGCCCGGAGGGCGAAGGTAGCATGAATCGCATCGCGTTTGTGGCCCGGGGCACAGAGCCAAGATTCATCATCATTCTCGCGCCCAAAGAAATCACAGCGACCTGGGCCCGCGGCAAGGACAAGCTTTCCATCGCGGCCGGCATTTATGCGGACGAATTCACCTTCCTCCGCTCCAAAGATGGCACCACCTCCATTCGGATGGATCGCCGCGACGCCGGATCGCCCGAGATCAAAAGCACGGCAGTCTTCAGCACGGGCTCTGAAGACATCGAGATGCTGGTGGATGAAGAAATAAAAGAATGAAGAGAACCACGGATGAAGAGGGCCACGGATGAAGAGTAACACGGATGAAGAGGGCCACGGATGAAGAGGGCCACGGATGAAGAGGACCACGAAGATGAGGGAGCCTCTTCATCCACGCCTCTCTTCAATCGCGAATCTCTTCATCCGTGGCCCTCTTCATCCGTGGTTCTCTTTATCCCAGTCAGAAAATCTGTCATACTCTCCACCTATGACTGAAACCACAAAAGTATTTGGCGAGCTCCAGACTTACTACTCGAAGAAGAACGTCTACTACCAGACGATCACCGCCATTCTCGAGGCCGCGCTCGAGGTCGGTCTGCCGCATCGGCTCGAGCTCATACTCGCGCAGCCCAAGAACGAATTGGTCGTCAATTTTCCCGTGCAGATGGATGACGGCGACCTTCAGCTATTCCAGGGATACCGTGTCCAGCACAACAACGTGCTTGGCCCGTATAAGGGCGGCATCCGTTTTCATCCGGATGTGGAGCTCGATCACGTGAAATCCCTGGCCGCGATCATGACGATGAAGTGCGCGCTCGTTCAGTTGCCGTTCGGCGGGGCCAAGGGAGGCGTCCGGGTCGATACTCATAAGATTTCGCCGAACGAGCTCATGCATCTGTCGCGGCGATTCACCAGCGCTATCATGACGAATATCAGCCCGGTGCATGACATCCCCGCACCGGATGTCGGATCGAACGCACAGATCATGGCTTGGATGGCCGACACCTACATGAACCTGAACGGCCCGGAAAGCCGCTTCGATGGGCTCGGCGTCGTCACCGGCAAACCGATCGAGTTCGGTGGTTCGGCCGGACGCGAAAAGGCTACAGGACAGGGCCTGCTCTTTGTGCTCGAACAGTTGCTGCCGGGATTGGACATGAACCTCGATAAATTAACAGCCAGCTTGATTGGCTACGGAAACGTCGGCTCCTGGACCGGGCGCCTCCTCGCACGGAAGGGCACAACCGTGCGCGCCGTGATGGATCACACCGGCGCGATCCGCAACGACGACGGACTCGACGCGGAAGCTCTGGCTGAATACGTCGCCGAGCATAGAGGCGTGGCCGGTTTTCCCGGAGGAGAGCCGATCGATGAAGATGATTTCTATTCACTCGAAGTGGACCTTTTCATCCCCGCCGCGCTGGAGCAGATGATCGATGGCGACAAGGCAAAGCTCCTCAACTGCAAAGTGGTCGTCGAGGCCGCCAACGCACCAACCACGCCCGAAGGTGAAACCATTCTGCTCGACCGAGAGGTCTCTATTCTCCCCGCCATCCTCTGCAACTCAGGCGGCGTGACCGTCAGCTACTTTGAATGGAAGCAAAATCGCCAGGCCGAAACCTGGGATGAATACACGGTCGACCAGAATCTCCGGGCCATGATGGCCGGTGCCGCAGCAAGGGTCCTCGATGCCGCGCACCGTTACGATTGTTCCTTGAGGATGGCCGCCTACGCTGCCGCGCTCGAGCATCTCTGGCACGTGTACGAACTGAGAGGGATCTTTCCGTAGATCGTCTTCACAGAAGGGATGCGTTTTGTGCGCTACTCTCCAAGGATTTCTGAGAAGTCAATAATCCGGGCGAACACTTCACCGTACTGGACTCTCTCGCTGACCTGATTAGCGTGAATGAGGATTGGCAGTATGGAGCAGTGCTTTGGCGCGTCCAGGCGGTCGGCTTTATCCATTACTTCCTCTTCTACGTCCGCAGAGATTGGGTTTCTGCTGAACTTGATCTCGCAGAGATAAAGAGGGCCGTGCTTCGTTTGAATCAGGTAATCGATCTGACATCCTCGGCGGCGCTTTGTTCCCGGTTGGAAAAACGGGCCTTCCAGTTCAATCTCCGATGGAGACAGCCCGCAGCGCTTCCAGATGAACTCTCGATTCCTCAGGACGAGGTTTTCAAACTGGAGCCCGACCAACGAGTCCCACCCGGCCAATGCGCTCATGGGTGCCTGAGCAAACCGGCGATTCTCAATCTTCTGCCGGTTAGGCAACACATACTTCAGATAGAAGCGAAGGTAGTTATCCTGCAATCTGAAACGGCTGAGCTTTGAGATGCTGCGCCGCTTGGGATCCCAGGTGAACTCCCGCTGGAGGAAGCCGGCCAGAATCAGATCGTTGAGATACGTGCTCATGACACCGCCCTTACCACCGCCAAGCCTCTCGATGACGTCCGTCATGGCGCCGTGACCGTCGGCCAGTGTGGCCACTATCCGCTGGTAGATCGGCCCACGCTGGTCGAAAAGGTCTGAGAAGATTTGGTCGAACTCTCTGAAGAGTAGCCCTTCCGGACTGAAACAGAGTCGCCTGATGTTTTCTTCTGCCGACTGCTTAACGACAATCTCTTCGAGATATCTGGGCACTGCTCCAGTGACCGAGATCACCTTCAGCTTGTCATAGAACGAGATCCGATCCCGGGCCGCGCCCCAGAAATGGTTACAGTGCAGCATGGATAACTCCTCGACCCGCAAATGCTTTGAAACGCGCCCGACGAAACCCGTGTTGCTCAGGATGTTCTTGTCCAGCCAACTGGAAACAGAGCCGCACAGGAAGAGGATCAGTTTCGGGTTACTTTTGAAATGCAGATCCCATGCGATTTTCAACTTGGGAAGGAACTCAGGATCGTCCTTCCCCATCCACGAGATCTCATCCAGCAAGATGATCCACTTTTTCTTCTCGGTGGCGCGGGCGAGGTGAGCAAAGAGGTCAAGCCAGTCAGCGTGCTGAACGGGAGGCATACCAAATTCGCGCTGCATCTGCTCCGCAAAAGCCTTCCTCTGAAGCTCCAACGTAATCCCTGGCTGCGGCGCCAATGCGGAGATAAACGCGTGCCGGTATTTTCCGTTGCGCTCGGCGAACTCTTCGATCAGACGGCTCTTCCCGATTCGCCGGCGCCCTGTAATAACCACCAGGCTCGCCGCCTGTTTCTCAACAAGCCCCTGAAGCGTTTCCAACTCGTAATCACGACCGATAAATCTGCATTTCATCGTCCGGCCTCCTTCGACATTCTGCTCCGGGTTATCACCAAATCGACAAAATGCCTGTTTGGTGATAGTTGAAGTGGCGGTTCAATCTATCACCAAATCGACAAAATGCCTGTTTGGTGATAGGAGGAGCGGTGACTCAATCTATCACCAAATCGACAAAATGCCTGTTTGGTGATAGTTGAAGCGGTGACTCAATCTATCACCAAATCGACAAAATGCCTGTTTGGTGATAGGAGAACTTTTCTGGAGGAAGCCTCGGACGGGTTCTTCTCATCCACGTTCTTCGTCTTTTCCCGGTATTTCATCGACGCCGATTCATCATCTGCGCACTACGTCTCTCTCGTGAGCCGGGGATGCGGCTCAGTATGGATACGACGGCGTTTTCGATGGCTTTCTCATCGGGCGGGGAGGAGGTCGTGGCTTTACCGAGCGCATCGTCGATGATGTCGGCAAGGACGGAAGCCGCGAGCGATTCGAAGAAATTTCCTCTGGTGTAGCTCGTATCTCTGTCGCTCATGGACGCGTGACCTGCGGCCCGGCCGTACCACGCCAGATTGCCATCGGGAATGCGGATAATGAAGAGGCGCAATTCGGCAACTGCGTGTTCGGTCGTCGTATCGATCACAGCCGTGACCTTACCCTCGTCACTCTTCTCCTCTTCCTGTTTGTGCGTCTGGTAGGTCCGTTCATCCACGAGTTGGATCAGCAGGGCGAACTTTGCCTGGTGCTCTTTCCGCCATCCCAGGCTTTTCTCACCGAATTTGTCCAGATCAACGGGCGCCTCAGGCCCGCCGCGAAAGTCCAGCTTCGCTTCGTCAAAGAAATCCAGCTCTACATCCGCCCGAATAAATCGGGATCGGGATAACCGTTTCTTGAAAGCCCAATCGCAGGAATCGGAATGGTGGCAGAGCGTTCGTTTGCCCGTGCTGACCAGTGCAGGGAGCAGGATGAGAGTCTGATTCGCCAGCATCTTTCTGGTGAACCACGGCGGCTCTGCGTTGAGGTCCTTTAGGCGGGCCTGGATATCCGGCGGGATATCCGCGGTCCTGGTTGCCATGGGAGGCGCGGTGCAGCCAGCAAGCGCACAGCACAAAAAGAGTGACAGACGATGGTTCATTATGACTCTCGAATGGGGAAAGTTCAGAATCATCTACGCAGCGTCGGTACGAGTTCACTACAGATTCCCAGCCTGCTGAATCGTTACTTCATGCCCCGCCTTTATCGAGCCCTCTGTCCCGTCGAGGGTGTTGTTTGCCAGCAGGTTTGCATCGCCCTTGCCTCGCCAGTGGACCGCGTGGCGCAGCAGCTTCGTTTCACGCGAATCCAGGATCTGGCACCCGGTCATACTGATGTGCGAACAGTCCTCCAGGTCGATCCCGGCTGGCGTCGGGTCGCGCAAAAGACAGCCGGAGAGATTGATGCGTTTACAGCGGACGAGTTCGATCAGTGCTTTGTGCTCTCGTGAGGGCTTCGAATCGGTTTTGCCTGTTGGGGCGCCGCGCATCTGAAGGCCAGTGAGTGTGCAGTCGGTCGAATCAACAAAATAGAGATTGTTGTTCACGAGCCGCCCCTCACGCCAGTAGTTGTGCCCGATGGTGTTGGCGCCAATGGAAATGTCGTCGCTGTTTTCAACTAGCAGGTTGTGCTGATAGCCCATGTAAATGAAGTTGCCGGTAATCGACACCCCACGGCAAGCGGCCAAGTGGATATTGACATTTTGATTGCCGATAAGGTTGCCGGAGATGGCCGCCATGCCTGGGGGAAGCAGCCCGGTCGGGTCGGGGCCGGCGATGCGGATGTTTGCGCCGTTGGGTGAATGGGTGGATTGGATCGTGTTCGACGCAATGGTGATCTCGCGGACCGAAGGCCGCGGGCTGTCACTTTCTTTCCCGCGGGTATCGATAAATATCTCGGCGGACGGTTCGTCCGGCTTTGCGCCCTTATGCGATCGAAAGTTGTTGTACTCGATGTCGTTTCCGGTAATCTGCAGGTTACGAACTTCCGATCCCTGGATTCGAACGCCACCAAGCCTGCAGTAACTGATGTGATTACCGATGATGTTGATCTGATGAAGGTTGACGCGATCCAGGAAAATGCCGACTCCGGTGTTGTGATAAATTTGGCAATCGCTGATCAGTACGTTGCGATTTCGATTGTAGATCCGGATGCCGTGCCTGAGCTCTCTCAAGGACACTCCTGAAATCACGGGCTGCATCGTGCCGACGAGCTCGATGCCGTCGGCTTCAGGGTGCGCGCCTTCGATTTCAAGATTCATGACCTGCGGCAGACGCTGACGCTGCCAGATCTCGGGTCTGAATGAGCCGGGATCTGCCGTGCCTTCGTGCGTGCCCACCAGGCGAATTGCCGGCCCGGCCCCCGCCATCACCAGCTTTGCTGTCCCGTGCGATCCATCCAGGCTCGTGCGATTCACTTCGTTTAAAGGGATATCGAGAGGCTTACTGATGCGGTAGGAGCCGCGGCCAAAAGTGACGTGTCCACCGCCATCTTTGATGGCATGAAGGATAGCGTCAGTGTCGTCAGTGGTTCCGTCTCCGGTGGCGCCGTATCCGTTAACGTGGGTCATGAGATGTCATTCATCAGTGTCATGAATCCGAAAGCTCCGATCGCAACTGCTTGATTACCTGCTCGAACACGATGCGGCAATTGCTTCGGACCTCTGCCGTTCGGGATTTCAGCTCGCTGCCGCCATCCGCATCGTACAGCATGGAATAGGCGAGCTCGTTCAGAGTAATCTCATTTTCAGGCAATACATCTCCAGACCGATTCGTGACCATGCGCAAACGGTTCTCGAGACGGCGCAGGAAAACATACGAACGACGGAAGAGATGACAGTGCTCGATGGGAATCAGTCTCAAAGACTCAATCGCATCCAGGGCCTTCATCTCCGAGGGATGCCGCAGCACCAGATGCTCGTGACCGTGAACGAGCCGCAGGATCTGAATAATGAATTCGATATCCACGATACCGCCTCGGCCGCGTTTGAAGTTTTCGTGGCCAACGCTGTTCTCCAGCTTCTGACGCATGGCCAGAATTTCGTCGAGGTCGTCCGGTCGCAGCGAAGTGGAATAGACATGTTCGTAGAGTCGCTCGATGACTCTGTTTCCGAACTCAACATCGCCCGCAACCGCGCGGACTTTCGTCAGAGCCTGCCGCTCCCAGAGATCGGCCTTGCCGCCGAAGTAATAACTCTCGATGTAATCGGTCGAGGTTGCGAGTGGGCTCTGGCTGCCCGCCGGACGGAGCCGCGCATCAATCTCGTAGATCCGTTTGGCCGCAGGCTCTGACAGGAGTTTCACGATGCCCTGGCACAGCCGGGTAAAAAAATCGACAGAAACGGTGCCGCCGTCCGTCTTGCCTTTTCCGCCATAAACAAACATCACGTCGAGATCCGAAAAATAGTTCAGCTCGGCGCCGCCGAATTTGCCCATCCCCAGAACCGCAAAGGGGATGGCCTTGCCTTCTTTGTCCTGAGGGACGCCATACTGCCGGGCGGTATTTTCGAAGCAGATATTGACGGCGCATTGCAGACACTGCTCGGCCAACTGCGAGAGTTCGCCGTAAGCTTCGAGGGGCTCGAGATGTCCGAGGCGGTTATGCGTGCCGATGTGCAGCATTTCCACATCGTGAAACTCCTTCAACCTTTTGACCGGTTCCTGCGAGATCGCGATCAGCGATTTCAAATCGGCAATGACGCTGGAGCGATCCTTCATTTCCTTTGTAAGGAGCGAATCGACGAGCACATCGAACATTCCCCCGTTAGCGAAAATGTTGATGAGGAAATCGCATCCTGAGCAAAGCTCCACGAGGGGCCGGATCGCTTCCCTCCGCCGGGACAGCCACTGGTAGAGTTTTGTCTTTGATCCCAGCGAAGAAACGATGCGATCAAAACTGATGAGCGAAGCATCTGGGTAAGGTTTGCGGCCGATGCGTCTGAACACCTCGGGGGCGATGTTCGCAAAGTACTTCTTCGTCCTTGGCGTGCGAAGGGGTGGCGCGTCCTCCCGGCCGAGCTTGCGAATGATCTGAATCGCGCGGGACCTCCCCTGAAATCCGATTCCTTCGAGAATCTGCGGGTCTGCTTCCTGAGACAGCACCAGATCGGTCAAACCATTTGCAGCATCATCATTGAACAAGTCTCCAAGTGTCCGGTCGAAGACGGCACGAACCTGGCGCGTGTGATTCTGGTAGACCTCAAGGAATCTCTCCTTCGGATCCCCACCGGTTGCATCAAATCCCATGCGCACGGCAAGCTGGCGGAGCTCCTTTTCACCTCGTGGAAGCACATGACGTTTCATCTGATGAAGAGTCATCACGCGGTGCTCCGTTTTCCTGAGAAACCGGTAGCCCTCTTCAAGCACTTTGGCGTCAGGGCCGGTAATCGCATCAATGCCCGCGAGCGCATGCAGTGCCTTCAGCGTGTTACCCGTCCTGATTTCCGGGTATTCATATCCGTGCAGCATCTGATGAAACTGCGCGATGAATTCGACGTCCCTGATCCCGCCGATGCCGGTCTTAATGCTTGTGTCAGCCTGCCCTTTCCCGCCGGCATCCGATTCGATGCCTCGCTTTGTTGCTTTCGTCTGTTGTATCTCCTCTAAACCGAGACTTGGTCTGTAAGTGTGCCTCGCCACTTTTTCACAAAATGAAGAGCCAAGTTCCATGTCGCCCGCACAGCACCGTACTTTGATGAAGGCCTGGTACTCCCAGGTCCGGGCTTTCTTTTCGTAATACTCCAGCGCGGAGGACCTACTGCGAGTAAGCGGGCCCTGCGAGCCATCGGGACGCAGTCGAGCGTCGACTCTGAAGACAAAGCCGTTCTCAGTGATGCGGCCCATGGTCTGGGTGATGTCTTCCGCAAGCCGATCAAAAAAGGACTGATTATCGATAGCTTCCGTTTCAGCGGCCGGAGCGAATTTTCCGGCTTCGGAAAAGATGTAGACCAGATCGATGTCTGATGAGTAGTTGAGCTCGCGGCCTCCGAGCTTGCCCATGGCGAGTATGCACATGCTCGCGTCCGTTCCATCCTGATTCATCGGTGAGCCATATTTCTGCCGCATTCGCTCTAAACATATCTCGTACGAAATCTGCAATGTGGCATCAGCAAGGTTTGAAATGTCGGCCGTTACAGATTCGAGTGGTTCGTCTCGCACGATGTCTGCGAATCCGATCCTCAGCATCTCACGATTCTTAAACCGGCGAAGCGCGGCCATCCGGTGTTCGTGGACATTGAAGGCTCGCATCTCGGTACGAAGGTCGGACAGCATGCGTTCTCTGTCTTCATCGGTCCCGCGGGCGTAGGCATCTTTCAGCCACTCAAAGTCGCGGATGTCACGAATCAGAATATCTGAGAAGAACTGGCTCGTGCTGAAAAGGCCGACCGCAAAATCAATAAGCGCGGGATCAAGTTTCAGCGAAGAAAAGAACCCAGCTTTGCTGACTGTTGCACTGGAGAATCTGGCGAAGTTCAGGAGACCCATTTCCGGGTCTGCAGAGACACTCAATGCCTCCATGAGTTTCGGAAATGACTCGGCCAGCAGCAGCCGCGTGGAGGGATCGCCTGCAAGGTCCTGGATGATGTCGTCCGCCCATTTCGGCCGTTCGAAGCGGCAGGCCGTGAGGATGGCGTTTACCTGCTCATCGCTCAGCTCAGTCGAAAGGAGCAGTTGGTTTGGATCAGCGTGCATCAGATTACTGCCGAGGCGTCCTCCGGACGGGCCTGCGGCAGGACGCCGCAGCTATGCTTGAGGCCGAAAGTGTTGCGGTTCAGACGGAATTGGAATCTGGGGTGTTCACTCTCAGTGTGGCCCAGGCCACACACAAAAGAGTCGACATGAAGGAAACATACCTCCCAGTCACGGTCTTGCCGTCGATGAGGCCGCGGTCGTAAATAGCTTGAACGCCTTTGGCGTTCGAGACGACCGCCCCAAAACAAACTTCATGCGGAGTTGTCATCTCCACACACCTTCTATTTTCCAATGCAGATCACCGACTTGCCAGAGCGGGTGTAGATGCGGTTGTCGCTGAAGACCGGTGTGGCAGCCGATCCTTCCGCGAGGCGATTGACTGATATTTTTTTGTATTTCTTTCCGGGCTTGATGATCACGGTCTCTCCCGCGGTATTGCATACATAGATCCGGTTGCCCGCCAGCGAGACGCTGGAATAGACAGAGGCATCTCTCTGGGCTTCGTTGTTCGGGGCAATGGGCAGAGGCTTTTCGTAAATCAGCGAGCCGGTGGCTGCGTCGATTGCATAGAAGACTGCGTTATTTGCCACGGAATAAATGATCTTGTCATGGATGATTGCTGAGGCGTAGATTTCGCCGTCAAGCGTGTCTACCCAGGTTTCATCCACCTGGAATGGTTCGTCTTTGTCGGGAATCTTGTAGGCATAGACTGCATCGCCGACCCAGTAGACCATGCGTCCCAGCCTGATGGGGCTAGGACAACTGAGATCGCCCATTTCCTCGCCGAGGATCTTGCCATCGGCCGCACGTACCACAAAGCCGTTGGGAGTCACCAGGGCTGGTTTGCCTCCCATCTTGATGGTGATGGGCGTGCCGAAACTTTCGCCGACTTCTCTTGACTCCCACAGAATCTTTCCGGTCGCGCAGTCCAAGGCATACAGGTGGCCACAGAGCCACAGGAGCTTGCCATCAACCAGCAAGGGTGAACTACTCCGACCATCGCTGCTGGTACGCTCTCCCAGTGCGGTTGCCCACTTTCGTCTTCCTGTAAGGTCGAAGGCCGCAACGATGGAGTTGGCAAATGCCACGTAAACGAATTTGCCATCGGAGACAGGTGTGTGCGATGCGTTACCGCTATCAGCATTCCCTTCGGCTACCTTTTGCTGCTGATCCTCCGGCAGTGATTCCTTCTTCAACTCGTGCTGCCAGAGAATCTTGCCGGTGTCTACGTCGAGACACTGCAGCAGCGCTTTTTCATTAGCCACAAAGATGCGTTTGCCGACCTTGATCAGCGAGGAGTTGCTGGACTTGCCGACGTTCGTTTTCCATAGGATGCCTCCCTTTTCTGACCATTTGGTTGGCGGGTCCACTCCGTTCCAGATTCCGCTGCCGTCGTTCCGCCAATTTGCGGGCATGGACGGCCCAGGGACTTTGGCGGGCGAGTTTTTTTCTTCGCTCTCAGATGCGGTTGGGGCGAAGAAAAGGGCAAGGATTGTGATGAATGGAAGAGACGTTAATGAGGGTCTGCTCCTGCGAGCGCGGCCGTTTTGCCCGCCAGCCACGGAGTGGCGAAAGCATGTAGCCCTGGTCACAAGACCGGGGTTTGGTGTAGAAGCTGATAGAAAAGCCCCGGAGGGGCGAAAGCAGCGCTTAATCAATGTATTCCTCTTCAAATAGAAATTTGAGACCGAAATTAAGCGGGCTTGTTCGTTGGATCATGGGGCTTGCCCATCTTGCTTCAGCCCCACGGGGAGCTGAAGAGACTCCCTCTCCGCGCTGCTTTCCCCCGAAACTCCCCTCATTTCTTCCCGATGCAATAGAGATGGTCCTCAGCTTTGAGATAGATTCGCTCGCCATCAATTATGGGCGTACTCTTAAAGTTGTTGATGTAGCCGAGGGGCGTTGCCTGCTCGATGCGATTGCGGGCGACTTCTTCATATTTGCGACCGGGTTTGAAGATAATACATGTGCCGCTGATGTCGAAGTAGTAGAGGTGTTTTCCGTCCATGGTTAGGGAAGCGCTGTCCTGGCCCCGCTGCCCGTCTGTCCACCAGTTCGTCTGTAGATACTTCATGTAGACGATCTGATTCGCCACGACATCAATCACAAAGAGCAGACCATCCGGCCGGGTAAAGTAGACCAGACCTTCGTGGTGGATTGGTGAACAGATCAGGCTGAGGGCATCATTGAACCGGCCGGGATATTTGAGGTATTCGTCTTCGGTGGTAAACGGAATGATCGTCCGCCTGGGCTTGTTTAGATCGCCGTTCGGGAATTCCAGGTAACTGAACGGATTCTTGGACCATCTGCCCCAGGCGCCGCTGACAAAGAACACTTTCTCACCAATGAAGATGGGTGAAGGAATCCCCTGCATGTAGTCGATGCGGCAAATAGTCTTGCCTGTTTTGGGATCGAGCAATCCCCTCATGGCGAGGACGTCCCTGCCTGCAAATTTTCCGGGCATCAGTGAACTGGCGATAGGGCTGCCGGTACCGATGTCTTCCTGGATCAGTTCTTTGCCTGTGATGCAATCGAGCGAAACGAGGGTGCGGATTCGATCGTATTGCTTCCCTTTCTGGCCGCCGAGGAACAACAGTTTGCCATCAACGATGCAGGGCGATGACGCATAGCAATGGTGCGCCGCGGGAGCGGGTAGATGATAAATCCACTGGCGGGTGCCGCCGAGATCGTAACAGGCCACGATACCTGACCCGCCGTAGTACACGTAGATGCGCTTACCGTCGGTCACCGGCGTCGGGGCAGACATTCCGCCTTCCTGGATGGATACCTTGTAATACTTCTTGGGGTTGACTTTGAACGTCAGCTTGAAGAGTTCTTTATCGGCGGAAGCCTTCTCGGTGATTTCCTCTGGCGTGAGAGCTCGTGTGTCTGCGAGCCGGTCGAGTTCTTTGACCCGTCTGTTCAGCGGATCGATTTCGGTAAAGTACTTGGCCTTCTTCTCTCGCTCTTCTGCCGTTGCCACATCTCTGAAATTGACTGAGCGCATCCACAGGATCTTTCCCGTGTCTCTATCGAAGCAGGTGAGTGTCTGAGGCTCAGCGGTGGCAAAAACCCTATCGCCCGCAATGACCGGCTGGGAGGCGCTGCTCCATCTCCTTCCCCAGGCCTTGAGGTCTTGTGGCAGAGGCGTCTTCCAGACGATGTTCTCAGTGATGTACTCCGCTTGTTTGTTGGCTGTCCAGAGAAGGACTCCGAAATTAGGCTGAAGGTCCTTTCCTTCGTCCTTCTCTGGCCTGACTGCCGTGCTGATGACTTTCATCAGCAGACGATTCCATCCCTTCTTGAATTTCACCACCGGCGGGTGGCCAGACAGTTTGGTGCCGTTCAACCAGACTTCCAGCGAGTTCGCTTTAGACCACCAGCGAGTCCGTGTGTTGAGATAGATTTCCGCATCTTCCGCTGAATGGATGTTGGTATAGAAGCAGGCGGCCTTTTCCAGCATGTCCTGCTTAAAGACCAGCGCAGGCTCGATGAATGATCCTATGGTCTCGATTGTCTTCCAGGCCTTGCCGTCGGTCATGTCTCCGGGGGCCGGGGCGAGCCCCGCTTCATTCTTGAACTGAAAGCTCGCGAACGGCTTGGCTTTGTCCGCGCCCTTGGCATCAAAAGGCCCCAGCACCAGCCACTCCTTGATTACTCCATCGGAGAGATCTGACCTCGCCCGTTTCGAGTCAGGATTCGGCTTCTCCGCCTGGCATGAGAGCCCCTGCAGTTCTTTAGACTTGTGACTCCACGCGATCGGAGGCGTCGCTTCCGGATACACGCCCGAACCGTCGCCGCGCCAGCCCCAGGATTTGGGCTTCTCCTGTGCCTGGCCTGAAATGGCAGCACCAGCCAAGAGCACTATCGCAGGGAACAGACCATGTGGAGTCATGTCTAATTCTCTCCAATGCAGTACATATGTTTTTGGGCTCGATAGTAGATGCGGTTGCCTTGGAAGGACGGACAACTCACCCACCCTTCGGGACGTTCATTCCAGGAATACCTGAAACTTCTCTCCATGAGATTGCTGGCCACCTCCTTGTACTCTCTGCCTGGTTCAATGATGACGGTCTTGCCGGTGTTGCCCACGAGGAAAATCTTGCCGCCGGCGACCGCTGGCGAGGAGACGACCCCGATGCCATAGGGCCGGTGTCCATGCAATATATTGTCGCCAAAATCGATCTTCTTCCGGTAGACCTCCTGGACGGTCTGGAGGTCATAGACGAAGAGAGTTCCAGTGGAGGTCACCACATACATCAATCCTTTGTAACAGAGTGGAGACGCCGTAAGGCTTCCGTATTCCTTGTCATAGGGATATTCTGGTTGTTGAAGCACCGGCTTTTCATCGAAGGTCTTTGGTAGTTTGTACCAGACTATGGCTTTCTTATCCCACTTATTGGGAAATGCGCTCCTGACAAGACAGACATAGCCGTTATTGACCACAGGTGTACTGTTGTTCTTATAGACGTGGGTTGGTTTCTTGGTAACACACGTACCAGTCTTTGAATCCCATATGCTGCCGTCAGCGATAATGAAAACGTTCTGCCCAGCCACAACTGCTTTGACCTGATTGCCATACCACAACTGGTTGCCGGTTTGAATCGGTTCGGTCTCCCAGACCAGTTTACCGGTCTTCATATCAAAGGCCTGCAGACCACGCATCAGGACAATAACCTTGCCATCAATCAAGAGCGGGGACTCGTGGTAACCGTGCTCCTGGTGGGGTTTCCTGGTCGGCTGGAAGTTGATCCACTGGCGTTTTCCGTCAAAGTCGTAGCAACTCATCACACCCATGGCATTCCAGAAATAGACATATGTCCCGTCAGAAGCTGGCGTACCGTTGGCCATTCCGCCGTCCCCGCGCCAATAGACCTTGTAGCGTTTGGGATCAACCTTGAAAATCAACCTATCGATTGCCAACTGAATCTTCTCTTTCTTGATACCAAGAGCGAAGGCGCCAGTCGGTCCGCAGGTCGCGATCTCTTCGTTCAACGCATCGCGCTGCCTAGTCAGTTCATCCGCTTCTTTCCAGAGGTCGGGTTTCCTCTTTCGATCCTCCCCCGTTGCAGCATCGTAGTGGCTGGAGGTTCTCACCCAGAGGATATTCCCCGTCTTCTTATCCAGGCATAGCAAATCATATTGTTTGGATGCGGTAAAAATCCTATCCCCCACCACGATAGCGGAACTGGCGCTGAAGTTGGGCAACTCCGTCTGCCAGACGACGTTGGTGGTCTTACCGTCTTTCATCCCCCATTTCAGAGGAGGCTTTGCATCAGGAAAAATTCCCGTGCCATCGTTACGCCAGCCGACGGTTTTGCTATCTTCCTCGGCCATCACCGGGAGGTTGGTGGTGGCAAGAAGGAGAAAGGACGCAAGGTGGAACATGAAGTTGGTGGCGGTCAATAAAACAACAGGGGAGTGGGAAAGCTGTTGTTTCTTATTATGAGAGCTTTCAACAATCCTTAGACGGGACATTCGCATTTTTTACCTCGTGGCCAGTCAGATTCAGGAATCTCTCCAGGTCGGCCTTATCGATGACAAGTGTGCTGGTGTTGACGAGAGGATGACACAGAAAGGCCGAGCTTTCCCACAGGTCGGCATCCACCACGATTGAGACCGCGCCTTCTTTATCGTTGAGCGCCGCGAGCAGAGAGACCGCGCCGGGCTCGATGCCCAGGCATCTGTCCAGCCGTTCCGCAGAGCCGAAACTGAGGCCGCTGACTTCCAGCGTCTTCGAAAGGGCCTTCAAGTCGACTGTCTTCTCTGGACTCACAGTGACCAGGAAATGTCTGCGACCTTTCTTATCCCGCAAGAACAGGTTTTTTGTTTTTGTGGCGGGGAGGGATGGGACGTGTTCGTCAGCTTCTTCGCAGGTATACACCGGCGGGTGGTCATGACGCTCAAAGGCAATGCCGTGCTGACTGAGGAATTGGTAGAGGGGGGCAGGATCGAGCATGGATGTCAATAGGCAATAGACAGGCGGGGCGCAGGGCTACTGCGTCTCTTTGCGTTTCATTATTCCGAGACGTTTCTGAAGTTGGGCCTGATGGAGATTGGCGGGTCGGAGGTCTTCAGGGCTGATGCCCTCGTGCCAGACGCCCTGTATGCCGGTCTGAGTGGGGAGTCTGTTTTGCATCCCGACGAAGTTCAGCATTGCTGGTGCGAATCGCTTTGGTGGCAGGCTGATGGGCCGCTTTGAACGAATGTTCCAGAAAGTCTCCCGGGCAGCACAGTGCTTTCCAAGGCTGCCCCCGCCACCACATTTCCATGGACGCGTCCCGGCACCAATGTCAATGTCCGTATACAGATTCTGGTATGGTGCGCGGCGGTGATGATCAAAACACAAGTCCACCCCTTTACCGGACGAGGCCACGTTATGCGAGGAGCGGCTCGTAACTGTCACGTCGTGGATAAAACGTGTTTTGAATTCGAAATTCCTCAGCAGGTTGTCCGTCCCGCCCATTACTATCCCATGGTGCCCCGTCGTATTGCCACGGGCCCCCTTCCGCCTGGAGGTAATCACGATCTCCTGAAGGGTGCAGAACCGGCTTCGCAGAAAGATGCCGCTGTCCGCGTTTTCAATGCGGACGTTTCGTATCCAGCAGTCTGAGACGCCTGACATCGCGATGCCATTATGACCGACCTCCGTGAAGTGCCCTTTGTAGGCTGTGACAGGGAACCGGATGGACAGCTCTTCCAGCCCGGCATCCTGGACAGTTGGTTCGAAGCGTGAAATCTGAGGTCGCCATTCGGGCCGGATATCAAACCGCAGCGCAGGCCGGAATGTGACCTGGTTATCTTTGATACCTTCTATCCAGAGAATCATCGAAATGGATGTTTTGCCGTTGAGCTTTCGAGTATCTCCCGGATCGCCTGCATAGAGATAATTTGCGAGCGAGTTCTCTGAAGTATCTCTCTGAATCAATTCCACTCGCTGGCCGACTTTCAGCCCACCCGTGCTGCTCAGCTTCAGTCCAGTATCACCACGGCTGGCCTTCGCTTCGACCTTCGCCAATGTCGCTGACTGGAAAGATCCACTGAACTGAATCATCCCTCCCGACCAGGAATAGTTGCTGGTTCGTCGTCCACCGGTGGTCTTGCCCCAATTGGGCTTGATGTCATTTAATGGTTTCGGGAAATAAAGGACTGTCTTGTCAGGGCCATCACCGCGAAGCACCGTGCCGCCCGTGGTGATTCTGAGGATTCTTGTGATCAGGTATTTCCCGGCACTTATGTGGATCACTTTGCCTTTTGCTGCCGCAATCGCATCGATGAAAGCCTGTGAATCATCGGTCTCGCCATCGCCTTTGGCTCCAAAGTCCTCCATCTTCAGGGCAGCTTCGCGATCCGGAATCGGCTGTTCGCCTGCGCGATAGCCCGCGTACGAGAAGTCAGGTAAACGCCCGCCGGGCCGCCAGAGCTCTCCATTTTCTCCCCAGAGCTTAGACGTGATTCCCTCTCCAGACAGGGAGGTCAAGACAAACAGGACGACTGAACTCATAGCGTGAATGGTTTTCATTGGACCGGTTGTCATGTCAATGGAAGGTTGGCCGGGATTAAACGATCAAATGCGGCCTTTCGCTGCCATGGCCTCTTCGAGTTGACGCAGGAGCCAACGGAGGAATCATGTTCGAAGGTTATGACGCTGCGATTTGAATCTACGATTGGGCAAAACATCCAAACTCCAGGAACTCTCTTATGAGAACTTCGATCTTTTCAGCATTTCTCTGCTTCTGTCTTCATGGATCTGCCGATGTGACGATCGTCGAAGCTGGTAAACCTAGCGCAACGATCGTCGCCGGTGAGAAACCAACACCCACAGAGAGATTTGCTGCGGAGGAGCTCCAGTGGCACATCGAAAAGATGACCGGCGCCAGACTGGATGTCGCTGAAAAACGCTCTGACGACCTCCTTCCAATTTACATAGGAAGAAGCGCATCCAGTGTAAAGATCGATGCACGGGAACTGCCCCCCGAGCACTACCGCATCGTTGTCCAGACCGATTGGATTGCCATCGCTGGACGAGACAGTTCTTCCTCAGATCGTGTGGACGATCCACTCAGTATTGAAGTCGTTCAGCCGGGCACGTTGTTCGGGGTTTATCATCTCCTCGACCAGGTGCTCGGCGTTCGATGGCTGTGGCCGGGCGAAGAGGGGACATCTGTGCCACAACGGCGGACCCTGACCATTCCAGCCATGAATGTCACTGACGGTCCGAAGCTCCTGCAACGACAATTGCGTCATCAGCGATCCAGGCGTCGCCGGCAGCGGACATTTGGAAAAACCGAAGGGATTGGTATGGCCGATGATGCAATCGCCAATCGTCTTGATAAGGAAGAACGGATCTGGCTTCGACGTCACCGAATGGGCCGCCGCGCGAGGTTTGCGTTCGGTCATGCTTTCACTCGCTGGTGGGGTAAGTACGGCAAGACGCATCCCGAGTACTTTGCCAAGCTGCCCAATCGTAAACAGCCCTTCCCCAACGCGGAACGGCCAAAGCTGTGTGTGAGTAATTCCGCGGTCACTGATCAGATCATTGCCGATTGGAAGGCGGGCGGTGGTACCTCTCATCTGGCCGCCTGCCCCAACGACAGCCGCGCTTACTGCACCTGCGCCAACTGCAGAAGCTGGGACCTGCCCGTGCAGACCACGCCTGACGATGTAGACCAGAGCGTGCTCACTTACCGCTATGTGAAATTCTGGAACGTGCTCGCAAAGCAGGTGGCCGCTATCAATCCGGACGCACTGGTCTGCGGGTACGCCTACTCCAACTACCGCAGCCCGCCTGAGGGCGTAAAACTGGAACCAAACATGATCCTTGGCTACGTGGGCAGCATGGGCGAGGAGACGGAAGAGGAATGGACGAAATGGGCCGACGCGGGCGCAAGGCTTTACTTCCGTCCCAACTGGTTTCACTCCGGTCATAATGCGTTCTACATGCCGCTCAAAGAAGCTGGACGGTTTCTCAGGTATGCGCATCAGAACAGCATGCTCGGAACGGATTTCGACAGCTTGCTCGGCCATTACTCGACGCAGGGACCGTACTACTACCTCGTGGCCCGCCTGCACGCGCGCCCGGACCTGTCCGTCGAATCCATCATTCAGGAATACTGCGACGGCTTTGGCCCCGCTTCGGAATTAATTCGTGAGTACATCGCTTACTGGGAAAAACACACCATCCGCTACCGCGAAGCCATCCGCGCAAACAGCGAGAAGTACCGTGGCGGATCGCGCTCGGCCGTACGCCTCATGCCGGAACTCTTTGATGACAGGACTCTCGGCAAAGCAGAAAAACTGTTGAAAGAAGCAGCGACGAAAATCAAAGAAGAACAACAGACCCTGATGCATCGGATCCAGTTTCTTCAAAAAGGCATCGAGCACGTCCGCCTGACCAGAGACGCGGTCCGTTACGGTCATGATGTCGGGAGCGTGCGCGGGATTCGTGAGAACGCTCTTCGTGCAGTTAACGGAGCAAAAGCTCTGCGCAACTTTCGAAAATCCATCGAAAATACTTTTGTCGATTGGACTGAATACTCCGACTACAAGGAAATCTCACTCGGGGATTTCACCGGGCTTCGCCTCGCTTCAGTGATGGGCGATCGCCAGCCGATTCATGTGCTGCCCGGCGCCTGGCGTTTCAGGTTTGACCCGGAAAAGGTAGGCGAAAATGAAAAGTGGTTCGGCCAGAATTACAGCCCTCGCCGGGAGAAGTGGGACAAAGCGGTCGTCTATCGCTGGTGGGAGCGCAACAGCGTGGGCGAAAAGTGGAAAGAGAAGCACGGTAAAGACTTCGATGGCATCGGCTGGTACCGCACCAGCTTCACTCCACCGAAGCTGCCGGAGGACAAACGCATCAAGCTTCTCTTTGGCGCGGTCGACGAAGCCTGCAAGGTATGGCTCAATGGCAAGCTCGCCGGAGAGCATCCTTACATTAATCCCGACGACTGGAAAACACCGTTCGAGTTCGACGTTACGGATTTCCTCGTGCAGGGAGAAAATCACATCACCGTCCGCGTGGAAGACAACGCCGGCATGGGCGGCATCTGGAAACTGGTCTGGCTTCTCGCTGAATGAGGTCTGCCCGCCTTGCATTGCAGCGGTACCGGCGGCCCATTAAAACAACTCTGTAGATTACCCCCTGCCGACAAGCCGACAAAGCTTGTCACTTCTCTCCCGACGTTTGCTCAGAGTCCTCTTTCTTCCGACTCCGAGGCATGCGTCATGTGCGGAATCAGCGGCTACGTTGTTCTTGATGGAGGCGCTACGCCCAACGAGAGAGCGTTGCATCGGATGAATGAAATGCTCGTCCATCGCGGCCCGGACGAGGCGGGGCATCATGCCTGCGCGCAGGTTGGGTTTGCCATGCGGCGGCTGAGCATCATCGACGTCGAGGATGGCCACCAGCCTGTCTTCTCGCTGGGCGGGGAAGTGATGGTGGTATTCAATGGCGAGATCTACAACCACCTGGAGCTTCGGCGCGATCTGGAAAAGAAGGGTCACTCATTTCAGTCGAACAGCGACTCAGAAATATTACCGGCCATGTATCTCCAGTACGGTGCGGACATGGTCGAACACCTGAACGGTATGTTTGCCATCGCACTGTGGGACTTCCGTCGTAATCGCTGTTTTCTCTGGCGGGACCGGTTTGGTCAGAAGCCACTCTACACCACAGTCTGGCGAGGAGTCTTCTACTTTGCATCGGAAATTAAATCCCTGCTTGCTCTTCCGCGCTTTCCTCGGAATTTCGATATGGAGGCGATGCGGCAGTATCTGTTTCTCGGTCAGATTCTCTGCCCGAAAACGCCCTTTCACAGGATTCAGTCAGTGCCGCCCGCGAGCTGTCAGCGAATCTCGCCAGCAGGCATCTGTGCACCGACGCCTTACTGGGATATTTCCCTGACTGAAGGAAGTGACGCGAAGAAGAAGGGCTTTGGAGAATACAAAGAGGAGTTTGACGACCGCATCCAGAAGTCTGTGAAACGACGACTTCAGAGCGATGTTCCGCTGGCGGCTACACTCAGTGGCGGGCTGGATTCATCGTCGATTCTTTTCTACGCATCAGAGCTGACGAATAAAGGTACGGAAGCTTTCTGTATTACATTTGAGAGCGATGAGTGGCAGACCGATGAACTGAATGAGGCCGGATATCAGGAAGACGTGATTCGCAGGCTGCGCGTCCCCACCCATCGTCTGAATTTCTTTGAGAAGGAAAAGGAAATCGCAGACGAAATCGATAATGCCTACTGGACATACGAATTTCCTGACAGTGTCGTGCAGCAGGAGATCGTGTTCACACTGCTCGCACGAGAGATGTACCGAAACGGCTTCAAGGTCGGCCTCGGAGGAGAAGGCGCGGACGAGATGATGCAGGGCTATGAATGGTACGATCCTCAATACGCCTACCTCCGGATGATCGGTAGTAATGGTGGTAGCCGGGACAGACTTGCCCCAAAGGCGGCGCAAATGCTGCGTGAAGAGGAATGGTTCACTGAGCGTTTCGGGTATCCGAGCATTCTTTTTCAGGAGCAGTTGGAGTGGCGGCGGATTTCCCGGCTGTTTCGGTCGGCGGCGCTTCCTGCCCCTTTTGCCGATTGCTCCAGAGGTCTGGAGGACTCCGATCTCAGCAGCCAGATACCATCCAATCGGTTCTCGGAGCTGTCCGGCGTCACGCTTCTCCAATACGCAGACATCAAACTTCGACTTCCGAATTTCATTCTCAACGTGCAGGATAAGTTCACGATGTCCGCGTCAGTAGAGATGCGGAGCCCGTTCCTCGATCACTCGTTTGCAGAGTGGCTCGTTTCGCTGCCCTCAGACGTGCATCGGTCTCGCGGCCGGGAGAAGTATCTGTTCAAACAGGTGATGAAGAACCGATTGCCCAGAAGCGTCACCCAACGGACAAAGCAGGGCTACACTGCCCCCTACCTGCAAAGCGAACACGATTACAACGCCGCCTATATCAGCAACCGGATGCGTAAATCCGCCATCGAATCAGCGGGGATTTTCAGTATGGACTTCGTTCGCAAGCTGAGCTCAATCAAGAATGAAATCAACGGCGGCCCAGTCCCCACCCGTTGGCTGGCCAGCCGTGAGACGGGCATCAGCGTGCCGGACCTTTATCTGTCGCGAATCGCAGACGTGCAGGTGTTCGCTGATGTCTTCGGCGGGAGATTTCAGGAATTCAGAAAGCAGCATCTGGCGGATACGGCACTTCGTGGGGAACCTGGCTAGAGAGAGCCGGAGAGATTCCTTTGAGTCGGCCTGACTCCGCTTCGCTCCGCGACGGCCTCAGTCTCTTCGTGGCCGGATGTACTTCTTCAGTTTTTCGTCGAGTTTTTCTCTCAGGGGCGGTTTGTCCTGAAAGCCCAGCGATATCAGCCGCTTGCCTTGCTGCTGGTAGATCTCTTGCTTTTTCAGCATACCAATTTTGTATTTCGCCGTGTCCATTCCCCAATACTCGATATAGACATCGAATTCCGGCAAATAAAAATCCGGCCGGATGGCATAGCCTTCGATGATCTGCATACGTTCGTCGTATCGGTAAGCGATATCACGACTCTTGAGGAAATCGGCAATGATGCGCTCGCCGTCTGATTGCACCAATTGTCCGCCATCGGTGGGGATGGTCTTGTTCAGCTCTACCTGCGTATCGAAATTGCGCCGCCGGAGATAGACCTCATTGAAGCATGCGTCGCAATAAACCCGTTGAAATGCCCGCATTGACCGGGCGTACTCATCGGCATCTACGATCTGGTTGCACTTGAGGCAGCTCTGCCTGGATTCCTCGATGGCGATTCGGCAGGCTTCCTGGATGGTGTCTATTGCTTTGGCTGCATCGCGGCGGTTGTAGTCTTTTTCGGACTGGTTCTCGGAAATGTCTTTCAGATCGGCCAGGGCAGACCTCGATGCTGCACCGTATGCAGAGAGCGCCTTTATAGCGTATTGGCGTACCTGGGCGTGGCTGTCGCGCAGGCGTGCCTGTAGAGGCGGGATCACATCGGCAGCGTTCGCCAGCCCCGCCAGCTTCCCCAGCGCAGACACCGCCATCCGGCGGACCTCTACTGCGGCTGATTGGTGCATGCCGATGAGCTCCGGGACCGCAGAAAGGTCTCGAGCTTCGCCGAGCGCATGGGCACGCTTTGCCAAATCCTTTACGGTTTTCTGTCCATAGGGTTTTATAATCCTTGGCCAAGCCTGACTCCGCTTCGCTCCGCGACGGCCTCGCTGCTGCCGTCGCGGAGCGAAGCGGAGTCAGGCATCATAAGTGCTCTCTCCACAGGCGTCATCCATGGCATGCCTCCCGACATTTCTGCTCGCGGCCATTGCGCAGGCTTCGGCCCAGAACATCCTTGTCAATCCCTCATGTGAAGAGGCCGGCAATGAAAAGGAGCTGATGAAAGGATGGGCACTCCAGGGCACACACCATCGCTGCAAAGTCGATGTGGTCCAGGAGGGCACGAGGTCTGGCAGACATGCTCTGCATGCGGCAGCCGGGCCCGGGGCGAATGGCCAGTCATTTAAGACGCTCGGCAGATTCTGTGTAGACGTAAAGCTCACCCGGACAGCGGCCAAATCCGGAGAGATTTACACATTGAGCGCGTGGTATCGCACGACGGGCCGCGCTTCGATTTCTATGGCTGCCGCATTTGTCGGCCAGCCGGGATTCAATCCGCAAAGCGGCGAGAATATTCGAAAGACGGCCGTCGAGGGAGATCCTTCAGAGGCATGGAATCTCGCACAGACCACGGTCATCCTGCCCGCAGGCACCGAGCGGCTGAGCAGCGTGCGAGTGTACGGTTACTTGAGAGTGCCCGGCGAAGAGGTCTGGATCGACGACCTTCGTTTCGAGCCGTCGCGGGCTCTGGCAGTGCCATCAGTCGAAAAGCCGCCGGACATTGATGGCGTCTTAGATGACGATGCGTGGAAGAGTGCGCCATCCTTTCGCCTGGCCACCCTCGACAAACAGGAAGTCCCCAGGCAGCCGACGACGGGCCTCATCCTTCGTGATGCTGCGAATCTTTACCTTGGCTTCAAATGCGAAGAGCCGGCGCTGGATGAGGTCCATTTTGAAGAGGCGAAGCGCGATGCATCCTCGGTCTGGCAGTTTGATCGTCTGGAGATGTTCCTTGCTATCAAGCAGAAACAAGGGCACCTGGTGCATCAGTTCATCACTAATCTCGCCGGCTCCCGCTACGACGAACGCGACGCGAAGAGCGCATGGAATCCGGACTGGGAAGTGAAAACTTCAAGAGGCAGGAACGAGTGGTACATCGAAGCGCGCATTCCCATTGAGGTCCTCGGTTACGGATCGTGGCCGGAGTTTGAACAGATTCGATTCAACGCTATCCGCGGCCGCAAGCTCAAGAACAGGCCGCATTCATTCTCCGCGTGGTCTCCGCCGGGAAAGGTGTTCAAGACGCCCCGGAAAATGGGGCTGCTCATCATCGGCGATCCCCTCGAATACATGCGCCGCCGCGGCCTGCTCAAATTGAAAGTCCACACCAACCGCCTCACCTACACGCGGCACGATAAGTATCTCGTGGGTTGGGTGGAGGTGCCTGTCTGGAATGCCGCGGTTCAGAAGTATCGATTCAAACTCGAGATCCGGGATGGCGACCGGGTCGCTGTCACGCGCCCACTGGCGCAAAAGCCGGAGGGCTTCCGTATCGAGGAGGGCATCAGTGATCTCAAGCCAGGCAAGTACGAATTGCGAATCGATGTAAGAAATGACAAAGGCGAGGAGACCGGCAGCGGGAGCCGAACATTTTCTGTTGGAGAGCCTTTTCAGGAACCGAAAAACGACGAGAGGCGCGTGGCTCTCCGGATGACGAAGCCTTCGCCGGTGTCCCTTGACGGCTGGAATTTTGTGGCCGGCATTCCGATGCCTCGCGGGCTTATGTATTTCCCCACCAAGGCGCGCCTGCTCGATGCCGAGGGAAAGGAAGTGCCATCTTCGATGAAGGCCATCAATCGCTGGGCTCCCTACAGAGGCGCAAGCGTGCGTTGGCTGCGCATCGATTTCAACGACGCGGTCATAAAAGACAAGACCAGCGAATACTCCCTTCACGTCGGCGGAAATAACACTCTCGCCCTCGGCATTCTGGTTACGGATAAAGACGACCGGATTGAAATCGATGCGGGGCGACTCTCGTTTGCTGTTCGCAAGAAGGGTTTCAATTTCATCGACGGCCTCACCGTGGGTCGTCAGCGAGTGATCCCCGCCGGGCATCGCGCATCGCCCTACATGATCGATCACAACGGCATTCAGCATTCAGCCATGCTCGATCCGAATGCGAAAGTCGAGGTCGAATACGCCAGCCAGCATCGCGTCGTCATTCGTGCTTCGGGCTCTCATCTGAGTAAAGAAGGCAGACCGCTGTCACGATTCATCGTGCGCATCACCGCATTCCAGGGGCTGCCTTACCTGCACGTCTCACACACCTTCATCATTGCCGAAGACACAAGCAAAGTTCGTTACCGAGACATCGCGCTGCCGATCCCAATCGAAGGCAAGACCATTGCCGGAGATGAACAGGGCAGAAAGATCGTCATGAAATCAGGCTCGCATCTCCTGCAGCGAACCTGGGAGAACTATCACGTCCGTACCAATGCCGGCGAAGAACTGTCCGTCGGCAGAAAGGCATCTGGCTGGTTCGTCCGCGGAAAGATGGGCCTGGCCGTCCGAGATTTCTGGCAGAACTATCCTAAGGAAATCGAAGCAAAGGATGATTCGAATCTCATTGTCCACTTCTGGCCCGCGCATGGCATCGATAATCCCGATCGCAAGGTCACTCTGAAAGATTTCGCCTACCTCTGGTTCTGTCACGAAGGCCGCGAACTGGACTTCACGATCGGACCCGAGTACCGGACCGAGGAATTCACCAAACGCGCGTACAGCAAGAACTGCTACACCGTGGCCGTGAAGAGCAACGCGGCCGGTATCGCCAAGACCCACGACATGATGCTGGTATTCGATACGGAGGCGGTCACACCGGAGAAGATGCGCGATTACAGCACGATGTTTCAGGCCGATCCGCATGTGCTGGCAGAGCCCGAGTGGAATTGCGCAAGCGAAGCTTTCGGCCGGATGCATCCCTACGATGAAAAGCGATTCAAGCCTGTCGAGGATTTTATTTCACGCTCGTTCGATGCATTCAAGAGAGTCCGCGACCACCACGACGATTACGGTATGTGGTCGTGGGGGGATACTCATACCGGGTACATGCGGCGCAATTCCAACATCTACCGCCTCAACAAGAACACACACCAGGGGCGCCCTCGCGAGTATCTCTATCACTACTTTCGCACCGGCGATCCAAAATACCTCGACTGGGCTCGGCGCAATCATCGGCACGTCGCGGACGTGGATACGGTCCACGTGACCATCGATCAGCCCGGCCTGGCCAAGTACACCGGCGGCGTCTGCTACCCGGGCCTTACGCACTGGATCGGGGATGGTTATTTCGGCTTCTATATCATGCAGGATTTCATGTGGAATCTTTACCTGCTCACCGGTGACCGGCGCATGCTCGACGTGGTCCAGGAGCAGGAAAACTATCTCCGAAAACACCGCGGCGGAGTCGATGGCCGGAGCGGCGCCGGGGCCCTGGCCTCCACGATCAAGTACTACATGGAGACGCAGGACGTAAGCCTGCTGCCCTCCATTTACGCTCAGCGAAAATCCATGTTGAAGCGGCCTGGCCACGAGCAGCACGCGGCTGCATGGGGACCGTGGCTGCGGAGGCTGATCGAAGAATTTGGTGATCGAGAGTCGATGGAATTCGCCAGAGAATGGGCGGCCAGCGGCAAGCTCGACATCTTCGGGATCCCGGCCGGCCCGGACATCATCGGGTACGCAGCCCTGGCCGCGGGCAGCGACGAGTTTCTGCGGAGGCCCCGGGGCAAACTCGAACTGCTCACCGAAACCCAGTTCCTGGACCCGGAAAAGCTCTATCACGGCGACAACGGTTTCCATGATTATTACCGATACTTTGCGCAGGAGTTCGCATACCTGCTGACCGCTTTCGCCAAACTTCCGCCGAAGGGGAAACCAATCTACGATCCGCCGGGCTTCGGGGTCATCGATGGCAACAACAACGGAAGCCGTGAATTCAATTTTTTCATCAATTCCGGCAAACAGAAAGACAAGCCCATCACTATGACCTGGCGCGCAGGGGGCCACGCGGATTTCAACCTTGTTGTGACCAATTCAGAAGGACAGAGGGTCTACCAACGCACGCTCAAGACCTCCGACAATGACATGGTGCCATCGCACACTTTGCCTGCCCTCGAATCAGGACATTATCGAATACGGGTGGATGGCCCCTACAAGAACTTCCTCTATCGCTATCTGGTTCTTTCACCGGAAGACACCAGGTTTGTCGTCCACTGCAACGAGCACATCGGCATCTACCTTGCGCTCGGACGCTGGTTCTTCAGACCGAAGCTGGACGCGGAAAAGATGACGCTCCACCTGTTCCAGCGCTGGGGTTTCCAGGATCGCTTCACCACCTCCGGCGTCATCTACGATCCTGATGGTAAACGCGCTGCCCGGTTCGACCTCGCGCAACATCACAGCCTGAAGCTCGAGATCCCGGTAAAACCGGAACACCGAAACAAGCTCTTCAAAATGTTCACCCGCGGCGTCACTGTAAGGAAGGTGGAAGGCGTCGAGCCATACTTCTCGCCTGCTCCGGATGCGTTCTTCATCCCAATTCGTCCGTAGGCGGCCGAGCCTTTACCTCTCATTCGGAAGACCGGATCACGAGCACGGTCTCTGACCCCTTTGGCAGCCGAG
>Ga0187827_10001139_pt1 | contig 39793 bp, 43 predicted proteins | sample ETNtaG_39_FD_167969 | JGI IMG/M metagenome (GOLD analysis project Ga0187827, IMG submission 167969) | Marine microbial and viral communities from oxygen minimum zone, Eastern Pacific Ocean - ETNP2014_SV_150_PacBio MetaG (Illumina Assembly) | ecosystem: Environmental > Aquatic > Marine > Hypoxic...
ATCCTCCTATTGAATCGACGGCGAGGTCAGTGTTAAGAACTTGTCTTGGTTTAGTTTACAACTTACATATAGTTACATATTTCCAGTGGAGATGGGTTATTTTCCACACCGGCCCTACCAAGAAGGATGGGGAATAGTAGAAATCCAGTCAGTAAGTGTAACCCTACTTCCCTTTGGAGGGAGAACGGTTATATGAGTCACAGCGGTCCTCGTGGCAAGCGGGTACCGGTTCAATGTCGATAACCGCTAAAATGACGAGGTGGAAAATAATGAAGACCGTAAGAATAAGAGAGAAGATCAAGAAATTCTTGGCCGAAAGACCAAGAAACACAGCCGAAATACTTGAACATATCAATACTACCATGAGGCATGGGACCACCAGCCAACAGTTGGGTAATGTTCTGTCCAAGGACAAGGATATTGTCAAAGTCGGATACATCAAGAGGAGTGGAATTCTCTCGGGCGGATATGACATCTGCGAGTGGGCAACGCGCAACTGGGTCTCAGATAACTGCCCTGACTGGGAAGATGGGCAGCCATTCATTCTCAACAACAACAACAATAACAACAATGATGAGAACCGTCCAGCCTTTGGATGAAAGAATCCTCACCTTGCATCCTGAGGGAATGCATGTGTGTCAACGATTGAAGATTTTCAATGCCTCTTCCACAGAATCACCCTTGCAGATTATTGCATGACAAGCAGCAGCCATTCGCACACCTTCATCAGTACTCTTCTGATGGATGTTTCGTCCTGTAGCAGCACCTCTTGCTCCAGAGATATTGATCTGATCCCATAATCGCTGCAAGAACTGTTCAGGCGCAAGACTGCCGCCCCCAGAGCAGATGACTCCGGTCCGACCAGCAGCCTCGACAGCGATACCCAGGCTCTCGGCCTCAGTCATTCCCTCAAACGAACGTGGATAATTCACCTTGGTGAAATCCGCACCGATACACAATGCGACCCCTGCTGCTCCACTGATCAACTGTGGGTCCATTTCATCAGGGACTGCTTGTCCACGCGGATATATCCAAGTGACTGATATCAGCCCATTTTCGTGAGCTTGACGAATCATGGTTGCTGCTTCAGTCAGCATATCGTGTTCATATTCACTGCCGAGGTAAATTGTATACCCAATACCGACCACATTGATTCCGTTATTGATAAGTGTGAAAACATCATCGATATCCCACATTGCCATGCTGATTGGATCACGTTGCGAGGTCTTTACCATGTGGCTCTTGCTGTTCAATTTCACTAGATAAGGTACCTCGGGGTCATCCATTGCATACTTTGAGATTAAACCCAATTGCCCCGCTAAAACCCCAATGGTCCCCTCAGCGTGCGCACGTGCACCAATTTCGAACAGGTGTGATGGGCAGTTGGATGTTGAAGGAATCTTGACTCCGCCATCATAGAAATCATCATTCAGATGCTCAATCTTCTGGTCACATGCGAATAGATTCATCTTACCTGTCCCACATGTAGCGGCAGCCATATTGGCAAGCCAAGTCTCAACCATCTCATCTGGTACATCCGCAGGAGGGGCAATATCCATGGTCATCAGCGGACCTTGGCACAAGCACTTCAACCTTGAATGAATCGCAGTGATGGTGACAATATCCTGGCATGATTTTCGATTACCGTCAATGAAAAATATGGATTCTGCTCAGGGTGATGCTGATGCGGGAGCCGGTATTTTTCTACATTTGTTCTGAATGCGGCATCAAAGGCCATAATCGCAGAACATGTGCCAAGATAAATCCCCATAAAGCCAAGGTCAGACAAACTAGATTGAAGAACTTAGGAAGCCGAAGATGTTCTGTTTGTGGCCGACATGGGCACAATAACAGGACCTGCCCCCAACTACATCCTGAAAGACCACCCAAGAAAAGAAAGGATGGTGTGCGGCGCTGTAGCCATTGTAATCGGCGGAATCACAATTCTCGAACTTGTCCAAAATTGAAGCCGAAGGGCCCGAGAAGAAAACGACCCCGTAAGGATGGCAGAAAGGTTTGCAATGAGTGTCGGAGAGTAGGACACAATATCAGAACATGTCCACGTCTTAATCCAGATAAAACTTCCACAAAACGTCGGCCAAAGGATGGAAAGAGGCGTTGCAATGGATGTGGCCGAGTCGGGCACAATATCCGAACTTGCGGAAGAACTGGCGTTATCAAGACTTGAATCAACGATGTACAGTTTCAATGCGCTCAGAAATTCCACTTTCCACATTGATGACTTGAGAAGTGGTCTTGATTCCGCTATCAACATGTTCGACGCCAGGAAGATACCCTGGACAGACCCCTGTGGCAACGAATACCGAATCGCTGGAACGGCACAACTCTTCGGCTCGCCACAATCTGTCCAAGTCTCCCTTGATCATGTTGCTTGCGCGCTCTCTCTCCTCTTCGCTTCGATACTTGAGACGCCCCTCGAAAACTCCCCCTAATCCGCGTAAAGCAGCGGCAGTGATGACTCCTTCAGGTGCAGCACCGATACCTAACAAGAGGTCATAGGGCCCACTTGGTTCAGCAGCCCAAATTGCAGCAGAGATGTCACCATCACCCATCAGATGCAATTGTGCCCCCGCATCCTTAACCTCTGAGAACAATTGTGCATGGCGTTCACGGTCAAGAGCAACTACTCTGACCTCGCTCATCGGCTTGTCAAGTACGGATGAAACCTGCTCAAGATTCCAAGCAACCTCAGCATCAAGACTGATTTCACCTGCAAGGTCAGCACCCGCTGCTATCTTATCCATGTAACAATCTGGGGCATGTAGAAGGTCACCTCTTGGTGCTGCTGCGAGAACTGCAATAGAATTAGGACTGTTACTTGCACAATTATTGGTACACTCCAAGGGGTCTACAGCAATATCAACCTTCAGTGCATCAGGATGGCCTTGCATGTTTCCGAGTGGTTCTCCTATCCACAACATTGGGGCCTCGTCTCTCTCTCCTTCGCCTATCGCAACGCGGCCGTCGAAGGGGACTTGATCAAAAGTGGCACGCATTGCTTCAACAGCTGCACCATCTGCTGCTTTTCCATCCCCTTTGCCCCTCCAAACATCACTGGCAATAGCCGCATTCTCACAAGCCAAACGGAAGTGGTCAACCAAGTCGGCGACTCTTGTCATGACCTTCCGAAGTGGCGATGGGTGTCAAGCATTGCGGAACTATCCCTTGAGTTTCTCAAGCACGACGATATCCGAAATCCGCGCATGAGGGTACTGACCAGCATCATCCTTCTCCATCGACTTGACCATGTCCCAAGCACAGAGTAGGCCTACGCTGACACCAGTCAGAGCCTCCATCTCAACACCTGTACGATATTTCGCCTTGACCGTCACTGTACATCGAAGAACTGAATCCTCCCAATCCCATTCCACCCAGCATCCCTCTATCGGGATGGGATGACAATGGGGAACTATTCTTGGAGTATCCTTGACCGCTTGAATAGCTGCAATGGTCGATGCTTCAAGCACATCTCCTTTCTTCAGGGGACCACTTTGGATCGCAGCCACTGTTTCATCCCTCAAATGTAGAAGACCACTAGCCTTGGCTTGTCTGGGAAGATCCGGTTTGTCGGAGACATCGATGATTCCTTCGGTCATCTACTCACCCCAACCCTGCCTTCCATACCGGCCCACTTGCCTTGACTTCTTTCTTCCACAAGGGGGCTTGAGCCTTGAGTTCATCGATGAGCCAAGAACACGATACAAAAGCCTCCTTACGGTGTGGTGATGCTACGTGAATCGAAACGATAGGCTGTTGTGGGCCTACTACACCAACCCTGTGTGCGAGTACGATGGATGAAACGCCATGGATTCGAATGGACTCCTCGGCTAATTGCCTGAGAACAGGCTCCAATCTTTCCTTCCAAGCATCAAATTCTAGTCGAAGAACCTGTTCTCCATCATCGACTTCCCTGACTATCCCAAGGAAGGAAACCACTGCCCCGCATCCATCAACGATGAGATGATTCTGAAGGTCTTCAGCATCGAGTTCACCCTCGACCACTTTGACTACGACCCGCTTCTCCATGGTACTCGTAAACGGTTGCAATACATCCACCTTTTGTAACGAATACTTGAAACCACATCCGCACAGGCCGCACTGATGAGCACCTCCACATCAGGGCCAATCCACGTAATGGGGGCTGGATTATCTGGGCTTGCTGCATCAATAATCCTTGCAAAGGCGGGGAAGGAAGTTCATGTCCACGATATTCGAAAAGACTCTGGGGCCCGTTTTGATGGTGATTTCCAAGGGCTTGAAAACTGGAGCAGTAACAGAGACTTCATCGATGAATTGAGAGACTGGGGAATAAACCCTGATGAATTCAAATCAACGCCTTTCCATGAAATCGATGTCATTCATCCCGATGATGAAATCAGTACAGCGTGGGGACCAAAGGTGGCATTCAGAGTAGTGGAGAGAGGCACTGCTCCACATACCATAGATCAGGGATTGAAACGCCAGGCCTTGGAAGCAGGGGTCAACATCCATTACAACTCCAGAGTCAAGCCAGAGGATTGTACGATCATCGCCACTGGACCAAAGGGGACATCAGCAGTAGCCTATGGAGAAGTATTCAAGACAAGTTTTCCGAATCACGTTTCATTTCATCTCAACGACAAACTCGCTCCCGGCGCATATGCATACCTGATAGTCATAGATGGAATCGGGCTCATCTGCACCTGCCTGTGGAGAAAGCAAAGCAAGAGCGAACGCTTCCTCAATGAGACAATCGCATGGTACGAGAGGCACTACCCCGAACTGGATATTGAACCTATCAAGCGAGTTGGCGGAAAAGGAGATTTCACCATCAATGATCGCTACAAAGAGAGTGGCAGATACTACGTTGGAGAAGCCGGAGGGTTACAGGACTTCATGTGGGGTTTCGGAATGCGATATGCAGTCACCAGTGGCGTGCTCGCCGCTCAAGATATTCTTGGAGGAGAAGATTATGACAAGGCGGTGAGAAAACAACTCTTACCGTTCGTCAAGACATCGGTGGCAAATCGTTTCTTGATGAATAGAATTGGAGACCGCAGTTTCAAGCGCATTGCTAGAATGTGGATGAAGGACCAGAAGAAACGCGGAGATGGCCTGCCATTCATCGAGCGGATATTCAGAGGTAGCATCTGGCGAAATTTGGTGTATTCTTCATTTGGTAAATTGATGTTGAAGCGTGAAACAACAAAGGATGGGCGGAAAATCAGACGCATGCCTTTCAGGAAGGATTTGAAACGAGACCGATGGGATCCGAGTCCAGATGCCATCGCAATAGGGAAGCGCTGGGAACGGGTCCGAAGATCAGGCGGTGGAACCAGTTTCTCTGAAGATTCCGACAATTCTTCGATTCCAGAAGAAGAGTGATTCATGACCGAACCTTGAGCGACTTCGTCGCTGCTACCAGCATCAATATCCCGAATACAAAGACGACAAGGAAGGCTTGCCATATCACTGGCGAAGAAAGCCCCCAACCTCTCATCATGATCGACCGGAAGGCCTCGGATGCCCATGTTGTCGGTAATACCATACTAATTTCTCTGAGGATGATAGGGAGAGCCTCGACCGGCCAAAGTATTCCAGACAATAACAAAACTGGGAACAATATCGGCATCACCAACTGCATGGCCTGAAATTCACTCTTTGCCTTGGTGGAAAGGAAGAGCCCCAAGCACATTGCAGCCCAACCGAGCAATAATCCCAGTGCAAACAACAGAATAAGTGAACCCTCCATAGGAATGTCGAAAACACCCACAGCGATAGCGATGACAACGCTTACCTGCCCAACCAAGATAATAGAAAATGCACCAAGATGGCCCAAAAGTACCTCAGAAGGCCTGACCCCTGCAGCAAACAATCGATCTAGAGTGCCATCGTTTCGCTCACCTACGAAAGCCATTGTCGTCAATATTACCGAGAACATGAAACAGACCAGAACCATGATTCCAGGAGCAAGGAAGTCGATGAATTCAGGATTCTCCTCGCCGTGGATAGGTTCTGCCATCTCCAGAGGTAAGGCTGGTGCTGTTTCTTCAAGCGCCGATCTGATTTCACCCATGATGGTCTGCATAATCTGTTGATTTGAAGCATCTAGATGTACAATCAATGAGTTATTTTCGGCCTCAATGACTGCCCATGCCTCGCCCGCTTCGACCTTGGCTCGTGCATCATCAAGGTCGTTTGATTCAGAGATGAGCAGGTTTTCAGAATCTGCTAATTTATCGATGACCGGATGCTCGCCGACGGTGATGACCTCAAGGTCTGTCGGGCTGGCTCCTATTGCGAAGCCAAACAACAGTATCTGTATCGCCGGCATAATGACTATGAAAGCAAACATCCTTTTATCTCTACGAATAGAAGAGAATTTTCGCGACGCTATGGCCTTGACGCGGCCCCAATTCATGCCCTCACCTCCCGCATACACAGTGATAGAAAGACTTCTTCCAAAGATGTGGTTTGATGCTTATCCATCAGATCCTTGGGCGCTGCTTCAGCCAAGAGACGACCATCTCGCATCATACCAACCCTGTCTGCCTTACTCGCCTCATCGATGTAGTGAGTTGTCAGAACAATTGTCGTGCCATCAGCAGCGATGGTCTTCAGATGTTCCCATATCCGTGCTCGCAATTCTGGGTCAACACCGACAGTTGGCTCGTCGAGAAGCAATAATTCTGGTTCGTGAAGAAGTGCCACTGAAAGCGAAACTCTGCGCTTCTGTCCTCCTGACAACTTGCCCACTTGTCTCTCAGGTGCTGGCAGATCAAGGAATTCCACCAACCACTCCTCTCGTTTCATTATCTCCTCATTTGACATTCCGTGTAAACGCCCGTGGAACAACAAGGTCTCATGTATCGTAAGATCCAGATATAGTGCCAACTCCTGTGGAGAATAGCCTACTGCTGAACCTGGAACCTTCGACGCTGCTGTCCCTGGTGAATTACCTAAAACCACCACTTCACCGGACTCAGGAATGAGAAATCCAAGAATGACGTTGAGCAATGTTGTTTTGCCGCACCCAGAAGGACCAAGCAAGCCGTAAATCATGCCCGGTTCAACCGACATGTCGAGGTCTTCCAAAACTCGAATCTTACCATAGCCGCGCTTCAACGCATTAGCACTAATCGCCATGCTTACTGCCGAAGGGGGCGGGTCCAAAGGACTTGCCCAAGCGCGACGATTCATTGATGAATGGAACTGTGGTCGGCGGGCCATGAGCGACCTGTACGGACTCTCCCTTGAGCCAATGCCAAACAATCTGGTGAACTATGGTGTGACTGAGAATGGTATCGCAGTCATCGAACTTGCGTCTGATTCTGCAGGCGCCCCACTACAGGGCGACGGCCAAGGCCCCAACACCTACACCCATGAAATGATGCGAGATATCGACACTGCTGTGATAAAAGCGCGTTTCGATGATGATGTGACCGTGATTATGCTTACTGGAAATGGTTCCAAATTCTTTTCAGCTGGGGCATCTATTCAGATGCTCAACAGTGTCACCCCTGGATTCAAGTACAATTTCTGCCTTCACGCTAACGAGACTCTATCTCGTCTGGAACAGACTTCCAAACTCGTGATTGCAGCCCTCAATGGACACGCGGTCGGCGGCGGATTGGAGATTGCAATGGCAGCAGATATCCGCATCGCCAGAAAGAACGCCGGCAAGATTGGCCTGCCTGAGATCAATCTCGGAGTTCTAGCAGGAACTGGTGGAACTGCACGCTTGACCAGACTCATCGGTAAATCAAAGGCGATGGAACTCATGGTCACTGGACAACTGATTTCATTCGAGGATGGTGAGAACTTGAACCTCATCAATCATATCTTCGAAGGAAGTGCTGATGATTTCCGTCGAGACTGTCTGGATTGGTGCAGTCAATTCACTCTGCCCAACAAGGCGACCAAAGCGGTTGGAAACATCAAGCGAAGTTGCCAGACCGGCCCTGAGATTCCATTTGAGTACCATCTGGCTCTGGAGCGTGAACTGCAGGCGGCACTCTTCAACAGCAGCGATGCCAAAGAAGGAATTGCTGCATACGTCGAAAAGCGAGTGGCTGACTTCAAGGGCGTTTGAGACAATTCTTCAAGGATGATGAGCCTCTCGCAGGTATATGAGCGAGTTACCGACGACCTTCGACGAGTGGGTCGACAACTTCGGCGAGTGGCAACATAAGGTAGGTTTTGACCCAGCATGGATTGGAGAGAGATTCACCGGTGAAGGTGAAAGATTCGAAGGGAGCGATTCCGAATTGGAGAATTACCAAGGTGGATTCTTGCCAACCGCCCAAGATGAAGAATATCTGAAAGAACTCTTTGAACAGGATTGGATTGAATACCGTGCCCCGACTAGAATGATAATCGAATCTGGTATCGGTCAGAATAAGGCGTGATCAAACGTGATTCCCGTTGCCCTTTATGGCATTGATATCGAACAGTGTGAAGAGTTCTTCAATCAATTTCAAGAACTACTAGGCGCAGTTCAATCTGGATATGAAGAAGCTCTCTACATGATTCAAGGAAATCTAAGACTTGAGCATCTGAAACTGATTGATGAATGGTCGGGTTATCCTCCACTGGCCCTCCATGAGGAGGTCGCTCAAGAGATTCTCTCTGCACTGGACATCAGTTCCTATCCAAATGCTGCCCTGGTTGAAAGTCTGTTGACAATTGAAGGAATTGATATCATGCGGATTTCATCGTGGTTGCATTTCACTACCCACGTCTATCCGATATGGAATGAAGAAGCCTGTGCAGGTTTGCAGAAACTCGGTCTGAATGCACCCTTTGAAGAAGATATTGCAGCCTACGGAATCTATGTTGGACTCATAGAGGCAATGAAGGAATATGCCCCGATGGATGCTCTACCAGAGTCTCCATTGCCGCGTCAGCGCTTGCTGGAAATTGCGCTTGCAAGATGGTCCAGAAAGGAATAGGCTCATCTCCCCAGCATGGTTCTGGCCCTATGGGCCAGATGTTGAAACGCGCTGTCGAACTGGAGGTCACCGAAACAGAAGTGGCCGCAGTACCACGAATGCTAGACATCAATGGACCACCTCCATCAAGGATTCTACAACTTGCATTGGTTGCAGGTATTGGGCTGATGGTCATCACAGCAGGATATGGACTGCTGTCTTGGGGTCTAGGTACTGATGGCAGTGAGGACGAAGATGGAGATGGAATGCCAGATAAATGGGAATTGAAATATTCCGGAGACCCGAAGGTGACTGCTCCTGATGGCCGAACCAAAATGTTGACCGGCCTCAACTACATGGTCGTCGACTCTAACCTCGACCCAGATAATGATGGCCTGACCAACCTACAGGAATACTGTTGGCCACTTACCGTGGAGACCTGCACCATAACTCGTGCGATGGATGATACCAGAGGCGGAGTCTCAGCAACTAAGCGTTTGAATCCGCAGAATGCTGATAGTGATGGAGATGGAATCCCTGATGGAATTGAACTTTCACTATGCATCAGAGAGATGGCAAACAACAGCAGAGGTGAAGATGGCTTATGCCTCCATTTCTCACCAATGATCAATATGGACCTCGACATCGATGGCGATGGATGGGATTTCAATGGAGACGGCTATCTATCAATCGATGAAGAATGGAATTCAAGCGAAGAAGTGCAATACTCACAACCAAGTCAATGGATGACTGAGTTCGATGGACAATGGAATGGGGGTACAGACCCCTTGGAAGCGGACAGCGACGAAGACGGAATACCAGATGGTGTCGAGGTTGGTTGGGAATTTAATCCACTTGCAATCATCGATGGAGTGAGCGACACTGATTCCGACGGTTGGAAAACCCCTCTTACCAACCGAGATGAATGGAACATCTTCCAAGATTCAGCGAGAGGAGGATTACTTTCGGTTGCCAAGGATTCTCAATATGTAGTGGCAAGAGATGCCACGGCATTGTTGAACCAAACACCGGTGGCATTGTCTGCTCATTCCGCAGGTTCGCTATGGCTGGGAATGGCTGATTCTTTGATACATATGGATTCCAACAACAATTCAACCTCATTCAACATCACCGGAGTTACGGCTATTGAAATCTATGAAGGTGCTCAAGGAGGATGGGTTGCAGTCATACATTCAGAAGGACTTTCAATAGCCGAACTGGATTTGGATGGGAGTGCTGTGGGTGGATTCTACCAGAGTGTCAATTCTTCTGTTGTCATGATGACTAGATTGCCCGATGCCTCAAGCACGACCAGACTGGCATATTTGACCAGCAGCGACCGCCTCAGCGTTCTGGAGTTGAGTGATTCAGGTGCTCTAGTGACTTCTTGGAATGCATCACAATATATTCTGGACCTGTTGATAGGAACCGATGTGACCTCGATGGAACACTGTTCCATCAGTGGTGAGACTGGACGGTTGTGGATTGCACTTGATAGCGGCTTGCTGAGTATCAGTAGTAACGACCTACTCGATTCAGAACCACTTACTGAATGGCACTTGGGACCTTTCAGCGACCCGTCTCAAGAGACTCCACTGACTTCCTTGGTCGCTGATTCAGATAATGAAGGATGGGTGATGGGGGCCCGTGGTACCGACCTCGTGAGGATGACTGGTATTGGAGGCGTGCATCAGTCTCTTGACCTGAGTGGTGAAGATAGGGGAAACATCACTTCAATGGCCAGAAGTGGATTCGGAGTCTGGCTATGGGCTAGTGAAGAGGGCGTATGGGAGATTGATTTCAACAAGCATATCGATGAACGAATATCCGCTGACCCATTGATTCTAAGTGAAGTCTCACACCTGATGATGAGGCAAAATGAGGTTCTGTTGGCGGTGATCTCAGGAAATTATTCGGGAATGATGCCAATTGATCCCCATTCAAATGACAGTGATGGTGATGGTTGGCAGGATGGCTTTGAACTGATGATGGGGACTGACCCCACGCTTCCTTCAGACACTTTTGGTTGCAATGGCTATGCAATCTTGTGTACTCGCTCATACGATGATGTCACTTATCCTGCTACCCACAATTCTCACGCCAATCCGGTTAGTGGATTCAATAACTTGGCCGAGAACCAGTTGGCTTCGATAACTACTCAATTAGAAAGAGGCGTTCGCTACATCAACATGGACCTCTATCAATATGGAGACGATGTCTGGGTCTGTCACGGTGATTGGGATTTTCCCATTCATCCATGTCTCCAAAGTGGAGGTGAGAGGGCCGTGAATCAACTTGATGAGATTTCATCATTCATGGATGCCAATCCAGGAGTCGTCGTCACTCTCGCATTCGAGAATTACGTCAATGCAACAGTAGTCCTTGGTGAATTCGATGCTAGTGACCTGACACGATTTCTATTCTCCAAGCAAGAAGAATGGCCAACACTTGGCGAGATGGTGACTTCTGGAAAACGCTTGGTGGTTCTTGCCGATGATGAAAATCAAGGCTTCACTTGGTGGCACGATGAGCATGATGAGACAAGAATGACTGGTTACAGTTACCAAGATGAGGATGAATTCAACTGCGATAATGACCGTGGAAATGGTTCAGCATCCATGTTGCAGATTGCTCACTACATCACCAACCCTCTTTCAAGCGAAGCACAGGCACAGGTCGTCAATCAATTCGGTTCTATGTGGCAACACGCACAGATGTGCATCGACCAACATGGAATGAATCCAAATTTCATACTCGTCGATTATGCTGACTATGGAGATGCCGTACTAATCGCCGCAGTTCTCAATGGTGTTGAGGAGGCTCCTCCCGGTGCATTCAGTTGAAACGTGAGAACGTCAGCCGTTGGCTGTGCAGAAGCAGTACATCATTCATCTCAAACTACTATTCGTTGCTGCAATTTGGGGTGCGAGTTGGACTGCCGGACGAATCATGGCTCTCGATATGCCGCCGATAACTGGTGCTTGGCTAAGATATCTCATTGCCATCATTTGCTTCCTGATCTGGTTGAAGATTATTGGCTTGCTGAAGATGCCCACAAGAGGACAATGGAGACTCGCTTTTTTGATTGGTTTCTTCTCCACTGCCACGTACCAGGCCTTCTTCATGTTCGGGATGAAATACACTGCTGCGGGTGATGCCTCATTGATGATTACATTCAATCCCTTGTTTACCGCATTGCTGGCTATACCTCTATTGTCTGAAAAGATGACTGCACGCCTTGCAACTGGACTGGGGCTTGGGGTCTCGGGGGGCGTCATCCTATTCCTATATTCACCAAACGTCAACTTACCAGCCGATGAGAGAATTGTCGGGAATCTCCTGATAGCATTCGCTGCATTATCGTGGGCATTCTCCAGCATCCTGATGAGGAAAGCCATGAGTGAACCAACTGATGATGCCAGCGAGCCATTGAGCCCTCTGACCCTGACGGTTTGGGCCTCGATAACTGGTTTCGTGTTCCTGACTCCATGGGCTGGTTGGGAAACGATACAAGATGGGATTCCATCAATCAGTGCAAGAGCCTGGTGGGCCACAGTATTTCTGGCAGTTATTTCCACCGTTATCGCCTATGTATGGTTCGCCAATGGCATCAAGGCGATTGGTGCTGGCAAGGCTGCACTCTACGTCTATCTGGTTCCGCCATTTGGTATCCTCAGCGGATGGTTGCTTCTCGATGAACGGTTGGGATGGAGTCTATTATTCGCTTTCGTACTCATCGTCGGTGGTGTTGCACTCGCTCAGAGCGAGAAACGTCATCAACAGGTAGTATCTGAGGAGTGACATGGGGATTCGCACGGTTGCCGTCGTCGGTGCTGGAACAATGGGTGCTGGAATAGCCCAGATATGTGCTCAAAGTGGCTGGACCACCAACCTCTACGATGCTTTTCCTGAAGGATTGGAGAAGGGCATGAAAGAGATAGATGCCTTTTGGGACAAGGGTATCGCTAGAGGCAAAACCACTCCTGAACAGAAGAGGGAGTGGGAATCACGATTACACGCCTGCTCAGAACTAAAGGACGCTGTCAGCAATGTTGACCTCGTGATAGAAGCCGTTCCCGAAATCATGGAACTGAAGAGGAATGTGTTTTCAGAACTGGACCGCCTAGCCCCTGCACATGCAGTACTGGGAACTAATACCTCAAGTCTGTCCATTTCAGATATCGCTTCCGTGGTCGGCGACCCATCTCGCGTCATAGGCATGCATTTCTTCAATCCCGTGCCATTGATGAAACTCCTTGAGTTGGTTCGTCATGATCTTACTTCTGATGAGACCATTGCCATTGTTGAACAGGCCGGAGAAACTATGGGGAAAACCTGTATTCTAGTCAAGAACATTCCTGGTTTCGCCACTTCAAGACTCGGGGTTGTTCTAGGAAACGAAGCCATTCGCATGTTGGCAGATGGTGTAGCCAGTGCCAAGGATATCGATACCGCAATGCGACTTGGGTATCGCCATCCAATGGGGCCGCTGGAATTGACTGATCTCGTAGGGCTTGATGTAAGGAGAGATATCCTACTCAATCTACAGCGCTCCTTCAATGATGACTCCTACGCCCCCCATCCATTGTTGGAAAGGTTGGTCTCTCAAGGAGACCTTGGGAAAAAGAGCGGAACGGGAATCTATGATTGGTCTACTGGCTCAGCAGAAGAACGTGAACTCTGAAACCGAAATTCAGAGCAAAGGTTCACCGCAATGGGGACATGGAGTTCCGGGGACAAATACCCCGATATTGAAGCCACAAGCCGGGCAGATTGAACCAACTTCATCATACGACATATTGACGGCAAATGGTTCATCTATCTTCAATGATGCGATTGATTGGATTCCCATTACCACACACATCTTGATATGCAGAATCCTGCTGCGTTGCCCATGCCCTCTGAAGAGATGAAAATTGAAGCCTCTGCCCACTGCGACGGTCCATGTGGAGTATACGACCCTGCCAGCGCACGTGTGGCTGGTGAAGCCGTGCAATCGATGACCAACAAGATGCTTGGACTGGTTTGTCCAGACACTGACGATGGAGCAGCAATGGCAGCATATCTCAACACCATGAGTCGCTATGCCGCAATCAAGGAAGAGGAGGCACAGAAATGCAAGAAGGAACTACTGGTCCTTTGGACCGACTTCTTCAAGCCACAGCATCTAGAATCGATTCCAGATCTTCATCAAACCTTCTGGAAGGCCGCAAAATTATGCAGTGCATGCAAGGTAGAGGTCTCCTCAGCCCATGCACAGGAATTGATGGATGCCATCGAAGTCATCCATTACATGTTCTGGGCAGCCAAGGAACGTGATGTCCCTTGGATTCGCGCTTCTTGAGTTGAGTGAATGATTACCGTCGTCATCCGCGGCGATAGTATGTGGCCGACTCTCAAAGATGGTGATGAGATAGAGTTCAAAGCAATTGGAGATTCGGTTCTCCAGATTGACGATATAGTGGTAGCACAACACCCTCTGAAACCAACGATTACGGTAGTCAAGAGAATTATTGCGACGAAGCAAGGCCGATATATTCTGCAAGGAGATAATCCTGACCCGTTGGCCAGTGAAGACAGCCACAACTTCGGACCTGTCAGCAAAGATTTGATTCTGGGATACCTTCGGAGCGAACTGTCTGAATGACATTAGATGAAATCGGGCTCTCTCTTGTTGAGAAAGGCATCAACACCTTCTGCAAAATCTTCAGTTATTCCGGCTGCCTCGATAAGAAGCCGCTCATGACTCAAGTGAATCTCAAGGTCTTGCGTGGTCTGGACGTCGAGAAGGTGCTTGGTCGCCTCACGCGTATGTGCTCCCCATCTTGACCATGTTCTTGCCACTTCAACTGCCTTGGATATCAATTCTTCATTCGAGACATGATGGTCCACCGCTCCGTGCCAAAGAGCTTCTTCAGAATTCCAGACCTGATTCTCGAGGAAGAAGCGCTTGCTTGCCTGATCCCCAACCAATCGAGGAAGCAGCCATGTGGTGCCCCCATCTGGAGATAAACCAATTCCGGCATAGGAGGCAGCTAATTTGGCATCCGCACCGACTATTCTTGCATCACAAGCCAGTGCTAAACCAAGCCCTCCTCCTGCGGCTGCCCCATTGATTGCCGCAACCAGAATCTTGGATGAACGCCTCATGCGTAGAATAAGAGGATGCAACATCCCAGTCAAGTCATGGATGAAAGAAGTAATGCTACCATCATCAATTGCATCTTGAAAACCTCGGATGTCCGCCCCTGCACTGAAGAATCTACCCTCTCCGGTCAATACCGCAGCACGAACATCATTGTCGTTCAATACGGAATCTATGGCCTCAACGATATTCCTCATCGATTCTCTGGAGAAGGAATTCGACGCTGTCTCGCCTGTCATTCGAATGATTGCGACTCCATCTTCTGAAGATATCTCGATGGCCATGCAATCATCCCAGATTCACATTCACATTCTTGATGCGGGTATAGAAATTCATCGCTTCAGCCGACTGTTCGACCCCGATACCACTTGCCTTCCAACCTGTGAAGGCAGTCTGAGGGAAGGTGATTGGGTATTCATTGATCGAAACCATTCCCGACTTGATATCTCGCGCCATCTTGTGAGCCCTACCTAGGTTCTGTGTCCAGATTCCATTGAGTAGACCAAAATCAGTGGCATTGGCCAATTCAAGGGCTTCTTTATCCTCAGTGAATGTAGTGACTGATAGTACAGGACCAAATAATTCCTCCTTGAACAGGATATCATTCATTCCTACCCCTTTGACAATGGTTGGCTCCATGAATGCTCCAGCCTCCAATTCACCGTCGGGACAGCCGCCGCCGGTCACCAACTCACCTCCTTCTGCCAACCCTTTCTCTAGCAGGTCGAGGACTGACTGACGGTGCGATTTGGAAACCAGACTGCCGATTCGTACTCCTTCTGAGAGTCCGGGGCCAACCGGCCACTTGGAGACTTCATCAACAATCAATTGAATCAACTCATCGGCGACATCTTCGTGAACCACTAATCTGGAACCTGCCCAGCACATCTGACCTGCATTCATGAAGATACCAAAACAAATGGCCTTCGCACAGTATTTGAGATTAGCATCCGAGAAAACAACATTACATCCTTTCCCTCCCAGTTCGAGTGTTACCGGAGTTAGATTCTCAGCTGCCTTCTGCATGACTGCCTTGCCGGTCGGAACCCCTCCAGTCAGGACAATTCCATCAACTCCAGCAGAGCCTGCCAATGCATCTCCAATCTTTCCACCTGGACCTGTTATCACCTGTAGCACACCATTCGGCAGACCACATTCCTCAATGACTTCGCACCAAGCCAACAAAGAAATCGGTGTCAAGCTGGCTGGCTTGGCTATGACTGTGCAACCCGCAGCTAGTGCAGGAGCAATCGAACGAATAGCCAATTGCAAAGGAAAATTCCACGGAATGATATGAGCGGTCACTCCCAATGGTTGACGAAGAGTGTAATTGAGACGATTCCCCGGAACGGGCACGGTCTGGCCCTCAATCTTGTCCGACCATCCAGCGAAGTATTCCAACGTCCAGCCTGCAAAGCGAATTTCACCAAGGGCTTCACGGAATGTCTTCCCATTGTTCTGAGACTCCAGTTTTGCTAAATCCTTTGAAGCAGCATAGGTTGCTGCAGCCATCTTCTGTAGGATTCTTCCACGCTGTGCAGGGTCCATCAACGCCCATTCCTTGGAAGCCAATGCCTGTTGTGAAGCATTGACTGCCCTCTGCACATCTACTTCATCAGCACGTGGAACTGTACACAATACTGAACTATCTGCTGGATTGCAAACCTCAGTGACCTCACCACTGGCTGCAGAGCACCATTCCCCATCTAGCCACATCATCCTGTCATCTGACATGTTGCTGGCCACTACCATCGCCATGAAAGGTCTGTCGCTGCCGCAATTTGAACGAAGGAATTGAAAGGCTGGTTCAATAGCGAAGAATGAGGAGCATGGCTGAACGTATTGGAATGCATGCTTCTGCGGTGGCGGGACAACACAAGAGACCTCCCCGCTTGGTATTGATTGCTGGAACTACTGGAGTGGGAAAATCAACCGTCTCCATTGAGGCTGCACAACGCCTTGGATTCTCTAGAATCATGTCTACAGATGCCATTCGAGAAATCATGAGGGCGAGTGACCCTGAGCATCGAATTCCGAGACTACATCGTTCCTCCTTCGCTACCGGTGAATCAGGAGACCCCGTTCTTGACTGGAAAGATTCGTGTTCCGTTGTCGAGGCTGGAATCGATGCTACTATCTCCCGAGGACGAAGAGAAGGAATCGACCTTCTGGTTGAAGGTGTCCACTTGATGCCTGATAATCGCTGGCTAGAGGAGTGGCGTGAGAGTGGAGGTTTGGCGATTGGTTTCATCATGAAAGTCGAGATAGAAGATCAACATATCTCCATGCTCAAAGAAAGAGATGCCAACTCATGGAGACGAGCCGATCGCTATATCGCGGCATTTGACAGGATCCGTGCCATACAGAAGGGACTTCTCGATCTCAGTGTGATGAAAGGTTGGGAAACAATGGATCCGAGTCAGGTTGCTGACCCTGTCGACCGAATCAAACATTGGTTGGACCTACAGTGGAATGAGGCTCGAAGAGCTAGATGAACGTAATATGCATCCAACTCCTACTGGATGTATTGATGTTCACTGAACCGTGAATTCAGCACTCAAAGGAATCTCCAACATCGCCTTGGAATCCGAGAGACCAGCAACAGCAGTCAATGTCAATTGGCCACTCACATTACTCACATTCATCTGCAACATCTTGATCTCCACTCCTCTTATCTCTCCATGATGCAACAGATCATCATGGGTCGCAGAAAGTGCACTCTCTGCTGCTTCTTGCCAATCCATTCCGGCATCGATTCGATTCAAGGTGCGTTGCTCCAGCAATGGTGAAAAGTCACGCTGCAGTTCTTTGGCAACATCGATGAGAGCATCTTCAGTTGAGTCATGAGGGGTTCCCAATCCCGCCAATTTCACCCCATATACTGCCATCGACAACAATGACATCAGCAGAACCATTCCTGCTGCCAACAGCATCTGACCCGCTTCAGAAGAATCTGAGTCTCTGTCAACAACTGAATGTTTCTTCATGAAGAGCCACCTCCTCGGTGCCAGACATCAAGTGAAATGGTCCATAGGTGTGGGCCCTGCTGTAGCATTGCATGAACTGTTTCAGTTCGCCCAAGTGGTGAAGTGGAGCCCCCATGAACCTCGGATGCTGAACCATCCATGGCCAACCAACACCTTCCATCCACAGTCGCACCCAGACCGTCGAGTATCAAGTCACAGGCTGAATCCAGATTTCTATCAGCAAGATGCTCCACCAATAGCGAATCAGCAGCACTTGAGTTGAGAGGGAGTTCTGCCCTTGCCATTCTAATCGCATCCTCTCCAGAGAGTTCCAAAGTTGCATCCGTAGCAGCAGAAGGTGGATCTGGGACATCGATACGCAACACGAATATCGCCGACATGAAGAACAGCCAGAACAGTGTCAACATCTCAAGGACGTGAATCTGCGCCTTCTCATCAGAATCGATAAGCGATTTCATGCCACCACCGTGACTGCTTCTTGGTCATCAAGTAGACTTGTATAGGAACCCAATTCGATGCCATCACTTGGCCTGATGATGTAGTAGATGCTGTCCCCAACCTGAGTCTCTGAAGCAGGAATAGTAGTTAGTTCACTCCAAACAATAACTTCATTTCCGTTACGGTACCAACGTATCTCAGTCCCTTCTTCTGGGTGGTTGTCCTCATCATAGTATGCGTACGAGACTTCCAAATCATCACTATTCGTTGGAGTAGCGGGTAACAGCATCAAATTTGTTGCTATGGGCGCAGTGTTCTGAATACTCATCGTTGGCTCAAAGGTTCCAGCCCTGACATCTATTTCCTCTGGGGGTTGAATACCAATCAATTCAGGTGCGAAAACAACGAAATTGAAAGCTAATGAAGCAAGAACAATCATCATTCCAGCGTGTTTCATTCCCGAACTTAATCTCCCCGTGGCCATCAAACCAGCCATGCAGCCATTGCCGACAGCCTGTAGAGTGACACCGTAATAGAAGACCATCAGGAAGAATAGTGGATCTATGGCTCTGATCTCCATGTTCCCAAGTTTCGCTGATCCATCATCTCCTTCTCCACCTTCGTCGTCACCAGAATTGGAACTTGCGATCGCGGGAATGAAAACCTTGCCCAATACCACGATGACCCCCAAGAAAACCATGTATGAAACCCAAATGACTGCGATATAGGAGGCGATGGCTCGTTTTCTCTCACCTTCCAAGAACTTGATCTCACGGCTGTCATTGGCTGCGGTCACTAGAATATCTGAAATCTTTCCACCCGCTTTGTTGGCTTCTTGAATCAGACTGATCGCTCGCTTCACTAGAGGAGTCCCAACACGGTCCGCGAACAATTGCATTACGTCACCGAAGGCTACGCCCCAAGATAATTGATCGGCCATCTTCTTGACTTCGTCATTCAAGGCCCCATATTCCGAACTGGCTAAAGTTTGAACCGCGACGTTCATCGACAAACCTCCTTTCCAGTATTCAGCCATGTCTCGCAGAAAATCAGGGAACTTATCTTCCATCGAATTGATTCGATTCTTTACCCCATCCCAATAATAAGAAGCAGGGAAGAATGCAATAAATATCCCCAAACCAAAGAAATTCAGGAATAATGTGGGGCGGAATGAGGTAATTCCAAGGTCCAACTCAGGTCCCAGCCACAGAGATTTGTTGTTCATGTACTCTGGAACCCCATCATAGACCTCGATATGCAAGGAAAAGGTGAACTCACGTATTTTCTCTCCTCCAGGGTCATTGGAATACAATACGTACGAATACTCCTCTCCAGGTTCTACATGGTCATGTTTCAGACTGCAACCTCCACGATTGGTGATGCCATCCTGTTTCGAAGCAATCACATTCTTTTCAGAATCCCATAACTCCAAGGTATACGGAAGTTCAACATCGGCTTTAGCTTCACATTTCAATTCAAAAGCTTGAGTTAGTTGCCCGGAATAATTTCCTCGTTCTTCAGGTAATAATCCTGGAGCAGTGAATCTCTGTCCTTCTGCCAAGACCTTTTTCCATGGCTGAGGTGCTTCGAAGACTGAAACTTGTGGCTCATCATGCATCAGGTCACATGATTCATTCGAATCAAGATCGGGTTGAAAGGTAGGATCCCAACCACAAGCGATATTGATGAACATTGGCTGCCCATTAGGAGTAGGTAAGAATGGCGAATTGATGAACCAGAAACCTATGCTCGAGATTCCTAATATCATCCCTAATCCGAGAATGAGATACAATTTGGTCATCGTCGTGTCGTTCTTTGGAAGTTCAAGATTGACCTTGAGTTTCTCCTTCTTGCGCGCCAATCTATCACCTCCTGTCACATTTTCTGTTCTTCACTCATCGTCCATACCAAGAGAGCATAGGCAACGTGGATGGCTGGAATGACTCCCATGATAATGGTATACAAGAAACTCTCAGACATCTGAGAGCCGGAACCAGAAACCCAGAACATGATGACCAGCATGACGATCAGGAACAGCGGCATCGCTACTGCAACCACGACATATGATTCTGCCAACATCGCCAAAGTCTCAAGGAAGACTTGCAATCTCGTTCGATTCTCACGCATGTAATGTTCAGCACGATTAAGGAAATACAACTTCAAATTTCCACCTGAAGTCAATGTTCCAACCATTCCTTGAAAGAACTCAGTCAACCAAGGAGATGCAGCACGAGCGACGGATAGTTTAATCGCCGTCAACAAGTCATATCCCAATAATGTCACATCACGATAAATCAATGATGAATCATAGGCGATATCCCCATAGATATCTTCGTTCAATGCCAAAGAACGGAAAATCTTCGAAGGTGTTGCATTGGCTGCAGACATCGCCGCTGTATATGAAGCGGCATAAGGGAGATATTTCTCTAATTGCATACCTCGTTTCTTGGCCATTCGTTTCGCTGAACCCTTGAAATACCGGAAAGCCAAGAGGGGAATCACTAATCCACACATGACCGGTATCAGTATCTTGAGATATGTTGGAAACTCCAATGTTTTGTAATCTGGACAGCCATGCCCTGGCTGGTCATAATTCGCCGCCTTCTTCTCCGGATTCCAATATTCCCAGATTTTACATGGCGTCTCAGAATCGGGGTCCTGAACGCTCTCGTAAATCGCAATTACTCCAATGGCAGGAAAGAAGACTATTGCAATCACTCCAATGCATATCAAGAAGACAGCAATTGATGTGACAATATTGGTAGCAAGATAGACATCGGCCATCACTGGATAAGCACCTTGCTCAAGAGTCTTGCAGAGTTCCTTGTCATTGCGAGCCTTCTTCTTCACAATCTTGCCAACGGTTCTGTGACAGATTTTCTGCCAGGCCGTCAACTCCATCTATGCATCACTTCCCGAGTTCATCGCAATCCGTCAACCCGAGCAAGGATCTCGTTTGGCCTCACATAATATTCAGTGACGATTTGTGATACCTGATCGGCCTTGCGGATGTCATTCAATACCATCCATTCAAGAATGCGCTTTCTTGTTCTCAACTCTCGACGCATCTCATCCTGACTGAAATTGATCTTGACCATGATCTTCTCAAGGACATATGATTTACCACTGAAAACATAATCATCGGTCGCAGGATCCCAATGGAATACCTCATTGGTGATTATCTCCATTGAATTCGGGTCGATACCAACTATCTCTACAGTCTGCCTTGTACGCCGCACACGTTGGCCATTGATACGTGTCTGTATCTGAATGGAACAGGCTTCAAGTGCAGGTAGCAGAACTCTTGGAATATCGATAGGTTTGTTCTCCAAACGATGGACAAGAGACGGTACTGAATCGGCGTGAACAGTAGAGTATGCACAGTGCCCAGTAGCCATTGCCTGGAACAAAACATAGGCTTCAGCACCACGAATCTCACCCACAATGATGTATTCTGGTCGTTCACGAAGGGCCGCCTTGAGCAATTCGAACTCCCCTATCTCACCTTCGCTCGATTCACCCCCGAATCCTTGCCTGGTCAATCCTGGAACCCAGTTGGGTTGAGGAATGTTAACTTCACGAGTTGATTCAATGCTGACAATCTTCATCTGCCATGGAATAAAGATACACATGGCATTGAGAGTTGTTGTCTTTCCTGAGGCCGTACCACCTACGAATAGCATCGGTACTTCATTCTGGAATGCTATCCAAAGATAGGCCACCATCAAAGATGACATGGTTCGGAAAGCAACGATGTCGCATGGAGAAAACGGGTCTTCCTTGAAACGTCGGATACAGAAACAAGAGCCCCGCGTGGAAATCTCATGTCCTAGTTTCATGACGATACGGGAACCATCCATCAAAGTTGCATCAAGCAATGGATCTGCAACAGAGATGTGCTTTCCGCAACGTTGAGCCAACTTGATGATATATGATTCGAGTTCGTCATCAGTATCCCACGAACATGTGGTTTCGACAGATTCGAACTTACGATGATAAGCGAAGATTGGAATGCCTGTTCCATCAAGAGAAACATCCTCTACATTCGGGTCGTTCATCAGAACATCCATCTTTCCATAGCCAATCATATCCCTCCTGAGATAATAGAACAACTTGGATTTGGATTTCTTGTTGATCTTCATTCCATAGGATTTGATTATCTTGTCCATCGCAGTCCTGAGGTAAGCGCCTGGGTCGGCATCTATCTCGTCAATATTCGCGGTCAAACTCTTGATGAAAATGTCCATCAACTCATCACGATGCTCTTGTTCCTTCTTGTTCAATGGAGGTTCGATAATCTGATAGATGATGTTCAAAGTGCTCTTGTCACGAACTATTCTAGCAAAAGCATGAGGAGGCATGACTGGGTATTTGTCAAGTTCATCATATGCTACTTGTTTCTTGCCACCGCGACCGCGACGACCACCGCCTTTCCCCCCCTTTTTCCTTGCCATAGAGTATTCCCCTGCCGTAGGCAGGGATGACGACGACTTCAAACCCACTATAACCTTTGGTTGCTATTCAGGCCTCAAAAGGCCCATCACATGGGCCCTCAGTGACTCGGGAACAGTGCTTTTAGCCACTGTTCAGAGAGATTATTGAAAGTTTCTAGGTCGCCTGAGTTATCTAGGCTCCAATCAGCGCCGGCAATGAGTTCACCTACACCCCAACTCAATTCTCTATCATCGCGTCTGTCAAATGCTGCCCTGTCTCCATCCTCAGCCCTTCCTCTAAGAGAAATCCTGTCAAACCTGATATCTGCTTCAACAACCACAGCAACGACCTTGAAATTCGGCCAATGCTCAAGGAAGATATCCTTCTCATCGACTCCCCTCATCCCTTCTATCAATACCAATTGGCTACCAGCCAAGGCAGATTCAATATGTGGAACCAAACGACTCGCCAGAACTCCATATCCAAACTCGTCGCGTAACTCTTGTGCAACCCTCCCAAATACATGGGGGTCGCCATCGAGGTTGCGGGCTTCGACTTCTGCTCGAATCATATCACCCATCGAGAATACTGGAATGCCCGCTGCTTTGACCAATGCTGACAACTCTCCTTTGCCACAACCCGGCATCCCTACCGCCGCAACCACGAGTACCATGGCATCGCCAATGGCTGATAGTCAATCAATGAACCGGCTCAATTGTAGAACGGAGCATGCTTCCATTTGCGGTCAAGCAATTTCATCAAGAACCAACCGCCACCAATCAAGAGCAAGGAGACAATCAGTATTCCAGTGAAACCTCGCTGCATCCCATCATCATCGAATGCAACTGCTTCGGCATTGATTCCTTTCTCACTAACTTGTTGGTACCAATTATCATAGAACGAAGTATCTCCTTGTGTGAATGACAAAAGGAACAACACCAATAACGGCAAGACTGTTCCTATCCAGAACCATAGCATGATCGAAGCATCGAATATTGCTTTGTTTGGCCGTAGCCCCATCAAGAAAGCTGTCAATGAAACGATGTAGATACTGTTCGCCACCATTACTATCATAGCTACGGGAAGCATACTCCAAGCCCCCAGTTTCCATGCCATCAACAATAGGAAGATTATACTGATCCAAGTCGTTGTCAGAAAGTAAGTCACTACCTTTGCCCGAATCAATTCAGGAACCGATGCTGGAAGTGTGTTCATGTGCTCTGGAGAATCAATTCCAGTCAACCAAGAGTAGAAATTGAAACCGAAAAAACCGAGGAATGGTGCATATGTCAATAGATTGACGGGAATCGGAGAGTCCGTGAAATCCACCAACCATGCAAGGGCTAGAAGAACCATCAGTGGAACGGCATAGGAGACTATCATTTTCTTGATGGTGCCACTACGTATGAGATCGACGAATTCCTTGGCCACCAACAGCCGCATCGTTCCCTTGCCAAGGAAACCTAATCTTGCATATACAGGAGTAAACAATTCCTTGCGTTCGGAAATGTTCTGTTCAAAATCATCAGATACTGAAACCGCACCTAACCAAGCGATGAATGGAATGATTATGATTCCTGCTATGGCTAGAAAGATGGAGTGATTCAACTGGAATGAATACCCAATAATCAGCAGATCAAAACGTATCCAGCCACCAAGAACCAATACTCCCATGATTACTGCCATGATTGGGATGACTTTCGACCAAGGTTTTCCTCTCGTCCACAAAGCACTGCCAAGGAACGAAACAGCGAGACCTTCAGCCAACGTGAGTGACATCGCGAGCATAGTCACTGGAATCGAACTCCAAAGCAAGGGAGTGGAAATAGAGAATAATACCTCAAGTAGGATACCAAGAGCCATCCCACAAGAGACCGGAAACAGAATCAACAGCAGGTAATAGACAACTTCCTTGACCCAATATGCGAAATGATTAGCTGACTGTTCAATAGGTTGCAGAGCGGGAGAAGCGAGAAGATAGTTGAGACCAGAACCGCGTTGACTGACCATCACCCTACCAAGGAAAGCGAATGAACCCATACCCAGACTGAACATGAACAATGGAAGGTGAAGTGCAAACTTCAGTTCATCCCAGGTGAAGGCTCGCCGCTGATCCTCCAAACCCTCGACATCTGCAACCCCTTCTCCCACTAGGAACTTGATCCCAACAATCATGACCATGGTGACCACAGCCAACAATGCTGGAAACAATAAGATATGCCGCTTCTTGGCAAAGTCGATATTTTGCCTCCATTCCTCTTTAAACATCATGCGAAAAGTGATTCCGAAGGCTGAAGACAAGGTTGCAGGTGAATATTTCTTACCTTCCGAAACGGTTCCAAGATCACCTCCAATGACTGTGGTGACCTCGCTCCAGTCCCTGCTGGAGACCTCTGACAATTTCATTCCTCCTCGATATCGCCATCAGCCATGCCCTGAGCCTCTGCCATTGAATGACCCACAAGACGGATGAATACATCCTCAAGATTCTCTCCATCTGAAGCCTTGAGGTCTTCGATTTTACCTGATGCCAATACCTTACCATGATCGATTATCGCCAATCTGGTACAAAGGCGCTCGGCCACTTCAAGAACGTGGCTGCACATGAAAATGGTCCCGCCTTCTGCCACCATGTCGAGAAGCCAAGTACGGCATTTACGTTGATAAATCGGGTCAAGATTAGCGAAGGGCTCGTCGAGGAACATGATTCGTGGCTCATGGATGAAAGCACTCGCCAACATCACTTTCTGCCTCTGGCCCTTTGAAAGGTCCTTGCACATAGTATCCCGTTTGTCGGTCATACCAAACCAATCCATCCAATGGTTGATTCGATTTACAAGATCATCCAGCCCACGCAATCTGCCTACGAACTCAAGGAATTCCACTGGGGTCAGATATGAGGGTGGAGATTCAGACTCGGGGACAATGCCGATGTTGGCTTTCAATTCCTGTGGATTGTTCTTGACATCGATTCCAAGAACCTCTACTTCCCCAATGCTGGGTTTCAACTGCCCTGTCAAGAGTTTGATGAATGTTGACTTGCCTGCGCCATTGGGCCCAAATACACCGAAGAATTCGCCTGACTGAACTTTTACATTCAGGGGATGGAGGGCGATGAAATCACCAAATCGCTTGCCGATATCAATGGCTGCGACCAGTATTTCGCGCTTTTTGCTCTCACTCATCGACTATCTCCATCGCTCCGACTCTGCCATCTGTCTTAGATGATTATGTGGAACCTCTTGAACGAAGCATTGAGGACTTCGATGCCGTGGGACCTGCATGGCGGCCAAACCCGATGTGAACGAAGTGCTCATCGAAGTGGTTTCAGTCAATGATGAAAAATCCAATAGTGGCAAGATTGCAATAGTCACCATCAATCGACCGAACAAACTCAACGCATTGAACAATACAGTGGCCTCTGCACTCAAACAGACTTGTGCTTGGGTGGAACAGGCTGATGATATCAGACTGATGATCATCAGGGGTTCGGAACCTGAACCGCCTGCTGAAGGTAAGCGAGCCAAACCCAAATCATTCGTCGCTGGTGCTGATATCAGTGAATTCGTTGGCAAGAATTCCAAAGATATTCGAAATTCATTCACAGATAATGCTTGGGAAGCGATATGGAATCTAAGCAAACCCACAATAGCCATGGTCGATGGATTCGCTCTGGGCGGAGGTCTTGAAATCGCTCTATCATGCGACTTGAGAATCGCAGGTGAGAACTCGCGGTTCTCGACCCCTGAAATCAATCTGGGCCTGATACCCGGCGGGGGCGGAACACAGAGACTCTCACGCCTTGTCGGCTATGGCAAAGCGATGGAGATGGTGATGGGAGGCGAAATGATCAACGCACAAGAAGCTCGGTCAATCGGCTTGGTCAATCATGTTCATCCAACAGGAGAACTGGAAGCTGCAACTCTTGAACTTGCCAGAAATATCGCCAGCAAGTCTCCACACACCTTGAAGGTCGCTAAAGCAACCATCAGGGCTGCACTAGAACATCCTCTGGACAAAGGTATCACAATGGAAGCTGATGCATTCGCTGGACTATTCGATAGCGAAGATAAGGAGATTGGTGTGCAAGCCTTTCTGGAGCGCCAAGATCCAGAATGGGTCGGGCGATGATCAATCGTCTATTTCATTGCGTAGAGCTGCGAGTTTGGACTGGCTCTCCAGCACTGGTGGTGGTAGTGTTCCAACCATTGGTGGAGGTGGCAATGGTAAGCCACCTGCTGGCAAGGGCAATGGAAGGCCGCCAGGCAATGGAAGGCCGACAGGCAATGGAAGGCCGCCGGGCAGCGGCAAAGGTAAGGCTTCAGGCTCTTCAGTCTCAACCTTTCTGAATCCTTCATCCAATGGAATACGAACCTTGATCACTCTCTCTTCATCGATGCGGATGAAGGTTGAACCATATGGGTGGCCGGGAGAAACGCTGGCGGGCTCTTCAAGAACAGTTAATCCGTGTTCAGGGTCAGACAATACCGCTACCAGATCCTCTCGGTCCTGATTATCATCCCACATCTTGGCTGCTGATGCTCGCACCTGAGCCATCTGTTCGCGCCGTCGAGCCTCAATGCGTTGACGTATCTCGGCATGGCGGCGGCGGCGTTCATCAACAGTATCTTCAATTCTAGATTCCTCAATGGATTCAGCATCTATCTCGACAACATATTGATCGGCGATATGAACATCCTCAATCTCTTCAATATCCCCCACATCAATTTGAATAACTTCGTCGTCATCAACGGCTTCCTCTTCTTCCTTGGCCCTGATCTTCGCCATCTTCCGCTCACGCAATGTGGCACCATCAAGTGGATCTGATTTGACAGGTTCTGGAAGATTCCGGGACTCTTCTTCAATTTCATCTTCAGCCTCCATTTCAACCAACCTTTTCCGAACGACCACCTTCTTCGGTTTGCCTGGAATAACGACGAAAAGGAATGATTGCACGAGTATGGCGCCGATGAATCCCCATTGAGCACCTTCGGTCATCTCACTAACCCTGGCAAGATAGAACCCAAAGGTCCCAAGAGCACCCAGAGCAAGCATCATTTTGAGACCTGCGCCCATGGTTACCGAAAAGCCCAGCAGCAATTCACCTTTGACGATGACGGCGCGGGGGAATCGCCTCATTCATCGCCGCTATTGAACAACTCGTCCAACGCCAACCTTCGATGGCTGAAACAATGTTTCAGAGAGGTTGGAATTGCACCGAATGGTTTGCCATCACTGCTACTGCCATCTTCGAGGTCATCTGGAATGAAGATAGGGTCGAAACCGAATCCTTCACCTTCAATCATCTCCATTGCGATTCTTCCACGACACACACCTCTTCCAATTCGGGTCTTTTCACCATCCCATAGGACTGCCACTGCTTCAAAATGGGCACTCCTTTCCTCTCCCATCAATCTTAGAATCCCAGCACAACCCAAGGACTTGAAGATATGAGAGGAAAAAACCCCCGGAAATCCTGGAAATGCATGTATGAACAGACCTGAATCCTCAACAATAACTGCATCGGATGAACGCCCCTGTGATTCAAGCAAAGCGATGGCCTGAACCAGTTTTGAAAGCGCTACCTCCTCCAAGGAATCGACTTGAGGCTCAATGAGTTCAGGTACCTTTCCATCTAGCAAAAATTGCTCTACCATCCATCCTGATGTGGCAAGGTGATGCTCAGCCTCGCGCAGCTTGCCTTGATTGGATGTCAGGAAGAATAGTCGCCGGGGCATGGGCATCGGAATCGTTCGGACTCCTTTTTGATGTCGGCAAGATGATGCAGCGCATCAGGTACGGCTGTGCATGGAAACCAAGATTCTGATCTATATCGCGTTCGGGGGAGCTATCGGCGCCGTACTCCGTTATCTGTTCGGACAATGGTTGACCACGGAGGAAATGCCATGGGGAACTCTGACAGTGAATCTGGTTGGCTCACTTCTCTTGGGTGCATTGATGGGGGCTGCGGCGAGCAATGATATCATCAGTGAAGAAATGGTCATGTTTCTCGGAATCGGTATCCTCGGTGCTTTCACCACTCTTTCTACCTATAGTTTTGAGACCATTGAACTATGGAGGCAAGGGGAGACAATGCGTTCTTTACTCTATGCTGGAGTCACCGCAATCGTTGGACCACTGCTGGCACTCATCGGTTGGTTGGGAGTCGAGAAAGTCATCGCTTGAATCTTAACCATGGTATCTGACGCGGGTGCGAATATCCTGAAGTCGTTTGATCACCTGTGCTGCACTTGGCAATGATCCTCCACTGCTGTCTTCCACTGGCCCTTCATCAATATCAACAGACAAGTAACCTGTTTCCACCACCGTCATTGCGCCTTCATATTCGGGATGACTTGCGGATAGAATCTCCTCAAGGACGTGGAGATCTATCCCGAACTGTTCCACCTCTGTTGACACCCTTGAAAGACCAAGATCAACAATTGCTGGATTACCACCTTGTTGCCAAAGGATGTTGTTGGTAGAAAGGTCGCCATGAACGATGCCGACTCTATGCATCCTACGAATGACCCGGCCAACTTCGTTGAAGATCTTATCTCCACTGATCCCACCTCTTAGTACATCGATTAGTGGGTCACCTTCCACTTTGCTCATTATCATGGTGAAAGTATTTCTGTCGAGTTGCAGGATGGAAGGAATTTGAATTCCACTACCTGCCAATCGACGTAGAGAACGACACTCTGCATCAAGCCGCCGTCGAGTCAATAGACGATCAAGATCAGGATGCCTCCAGGTGCGCTTCAGACGAACCTTCTTGACCGCTGGAATACCTAACCAGATACCTGCACGAACTTCGGCTTCAGCCCCTAGATGGAGGCGGCCCTCATCCTTCCACAACATCGGCTCCCCAACATCATCCCGCAGAAGGGATGGCTTCAAAGGGATGGCCCTGTAAGATTGGCTTGAGGGGGAATGAAATGACTCTCAGTCTGCCGATGTGCGATATCGATGGACAAACGCTGGACCTCTCAGAAGAGGAGTTGCATCAGCGTATTGATGCTATCAAGAAGAGACTGGGAAAGGACCTCTTGATTCTCGGCCATCATTACCAGAGGGATAGTATTGTACAACACGCCGATCTACTCGGTGACTCTTTCCTACTATCGAAACTGGCAAGCGAAAGTGAAGCCAGTAACATCGTGTTCTGTGGAGTCCATTTCATGGCAGAATCAGCAGACATTCTGAGTCGAGAATCACAAAGAGTCAGTTTGCCCAATCTAAGAGCAGGATGCAGCATGGCAGATATGGCCAATCTCGAACAGGTTGAGGACTGCTGGGAAGAATTGATTGCTGAGTCGGGATTGGTCGACCCAAAAAATCGTATTGATCAAAGTGCACCTGCCAAGGACGGAGAAGCCTGCCTAGTCCCAGTAACTTACATGAATTCAAGTGCTGAATTGAAGGCTTTTGTCGGTGAGCATGGTGGAGTGGTCTGTACTTCATCAAATGCTGCTGGTGTCATGGATTGGGCCTTTGAGAGAGCCGGGGCAGAAGGCAAGGTTCTGTTCTTTCCCGATCAACATCTTGGAAGAAACACCGGACTTGCAATGGGAATTCCAGAAGAGAAAATGATGCTCTGGAACCCCAGTGAAAGTCTAGATACAGAAATCCTGAATGAAGCTAGAATTATTCTCTGGCATGGCTATTGCAGTGTTCATCGGAGATTCAATACTTCACAGATAGAGGAACTCAGAGAGAGTGAACCCGATGCCCTTGTTGTGGTACATCCTGAATGCAGAAGAGAGGTAGTAGATGCTGCTGATGCTGTCGGCTCCACTGAGTTCATCAGGCGATATGTTGCAGAAGCACCCAGTGGAAGCACAATTGGAGTAGGTACCGAGATCAACATGGTCAAGAGACTGGATGCTGACCATCCTGACAAGAAAGTGCAATGCCTTGACCCTCTTGTTTGTCCTTGTTCCACCATGTACATGATTCATCCCTCCTATCTGCTCGATGTACTCCAAAGGATTGAATCCGGCGAAGAAGCAAACAGAATAGTGGTTCCCGTAGAAACTGCAGCAAGTGCCCACATCGCGTTATCACGAATGCTGTCAATCATCAATTGAATCTGATGATTCTCCTGCTTCTTTCAAACTCGCTTCGGTGCTACGTTTCCAAATATGCAGACATACCAATGGAATCAAAATGATGGTAGCGACCTGCAAAGAAGTGGATGAGTAAGGTTGCAATTGCATGTTCCTAGGATGGACCTTGGTTGAAACAACACTTCCTTCTTCCACTTCCTGCCAGACGATATGATCCTTAGTCACCTGAGGATTTCGCTGATCTACGAGATCCTCAGTCAGATGTTCTGTCAAATTCTTCTCAAGATCATAATACCATATTTCATGATCCTCAAACTGCTCACTAGGTTGTACTGGGTTCAGATGCCATTGAGATGCCCAGACAACCAAACCATTGCCTACCGCAGGATCATGAGCCGGATATTTCGGATCCGACAGCAACTGACTAGTTCCTGTTTCTAGATCGATTAGCACCAATCTATCTGTTGCAGTCACATTCACAGTAGCCACCAACCATCTCTCATCTAGATCGATATCCACTACAGTTGCATTGACCACATCAATGATGTAACCCCAACTTCTCAAGGTTTCATCCTGTTCAACAGGTGCAGTCACATTCAACGGATAATCAACGAATCCCTGAGTGCCAACCTGTCCGACCCTAACCTTTGAATTGTTATCTGTGAATACCATGGCCAATTTGTTTCCATCTACCGCTAGATTGAGCACCTCTACATGCTCATCCTGAAGACTCGGAGTCACGACGACATCACCACTCCTCGATACACCTCTCAACTTTCCATCCTCAACCAAAAGCACCACCATTTCTCCTAATCCTGAGTTACCTATCTTCACATTAGTTGGACTTGAAACAGGAAGGATGGTGGGTTCCTTGGCCAATTCGTTGAGATCCATAATCCACAATTCTGTTGAATTAGCAACAGCAACCATGTCACCCGCCGTATCATGTAATGCATTCATGGTCAAGGAAGGATGTGGAATCACCTGTGGGTCATCTGGATTCGATAAATCTACCACCACCAAGACTATTCCTTCTTCACTACGATTATCCAAACTCACCAACCAACCATCTGCTGCCACCGCACCAACAGGGGCTTCAACACCAGTGACCGGTAGATCACGGTGGGTCATGTCCCAGACAATCACACTGGAAGTGATGATGACGACAATGATAATGGCCCAACCAGTCTCATGACTGGATGGATGTCTGATGGCGTTTACTAATTTCTTCGTTCTTGAAGAAATCCACCATGAAACTCGGTGCGGACGGGTCACAATGGTTGCTAATCTTGCATTCAAAGTTCTTTCATCAAGGACGTTCCACACCGCCTTGTTGTATCGTTCAGTCAGTCTGATTGCTACTGCGGCAATTATCATGCCACCGATGATATCCACGAACCAATGAATTCCGAGATAGACGATGGTGAAACATGTAACCACTAGATAGACGAACAAGAAGTTTCTATACTTCGTCCATCTATTGTCATCATCCCATCTGACGATACACAACCAGACCCCAAATGGTATGCCGATATGCAAACTGGGCATTCCATTAGTGAATGGATCTATTCGTTCAAACCAATCATTGATCTCCGGTGTCAAGTCATAAGCCAAAGTCTCCATTGCTGGAATGTGGTCACCGGTCACTCTGACATTGAAGAACAAATAGAATGGAACCGCCAATGCATAGATGAAGAAGACGCACAGAGATACCCTGTCAGCCATGAAACGATCATTGAAGTAACAGAAGTAGACGATACTGACATAGACCACCATCAAATATCCAGAGACGTAAAAATGAGTCAGAGATACTGTCAGCCATTGAGCTTTGAAAGTCTGTTGTACCCACAGAACCAAATCTCCTTCAATCGCATAGACCCAAGCGGTCATCTCCAATTGGGTATTGGCCATGAATATCCGGTCCAACGTATCCAGAGTATCCTTCCAGAAGAATATCAGGAAGACCAACAAGATATGTAGCCAATAGCGGCGAAACATATCATTGAATGCACGCAAATTGGCCTTGGCCCAAGGAGGCTTGAACAGTGGAATCAAGATGACACCACCAGCCAAAGCCATGGTTATCCAAGTGAGATAGATTCCGTCGGTCATCTCGGCCCCATCTGTACTCGCAACCATTCAACGCTTCAAGCCTGTGCCATTCTCACATCAGAGTTGTGAGTTTACATCTCCCTTGGGATATGCCGACTACCAAGCCCCATGCACGTAGGGTTTGCCATGGTCTGGGTCAGTTCCATTTGCGATTTCCCACAACCTCTCAAATCTGTGGATACCGCTACTACAACCTTGGCTCCACTCAAATGTCAAAGCGTATCGGCCGATTGCCCTGACCGTTGGCTTCTCAGATACATATGCTTCTACCGAACTCCTCAATTCTAATGCAGTCTCTTCATTATCCCGATTTGGAGCACATTTAGCGCAAGGACAGTAGTATCGGATATCGTTCCATGAGATGGTATGCTCGCTGCCATCCTGCCATCGAAGTACTGCGTCCTCCACAGTACGCTCAAGTTCAATCAACTTAGGAATATCACTCAACACCGACACCTCAGATGATGTTGACTCCAGATTCATCTTCATTTGACAACTGTTCAGAAATTGCCTCAACTACCTTGGCAAAAGCCTTGGCGCTTTCTCCAGATGGATTCGCAATTATCCTATGAACTCCATCATCACCGCCACGAAGCACACCTGGATCAAAGGGTAATGCTCCAAGGAAGGGTACCTTGAGGTCCGATGCAGTCTTCTCACCCCCACCTCTCTTGAAAATATCAAGAACCACCGACCAATCTCCGCCATCATCAGCCTCGACCTCTATCATCTTGCCACCAGGGCCAACGAGTTCCAATCTACTGTTAGGCTCTGTTTTTCCGCGCAGAGTATAACCACTCATATTCTCAACCACGCCAAGAACTGGAACATTCAACGTCTTAGCGAATGATATCGACTTCCTGCTATCAAGCAATGCTACGTCTTGTGGAGTTGTGACTATCACAATTCCATCAATATCCGGCAGACTTTGAACAACAGTGAGTGGCTCATCACTGGTCCCAGGAGGGAAATCTATGATCAGATGATCAAGGAGCCCCCATTCAACGTCAGCAATGAACTGTTGGATGGCACCGAGCTTGATCGGTCCACGCCAGACCACAGGTGTATCTTCATCCTCCAATAGGAAAGCCATCGATATGACCTTCACACCCGAATGTCCAATATTAGGATAGATACGACCCTCCTCCACATGCAGCCTCATTCCATCAAGTCCCATCATCTTGGGAACATTAGGACCGGTGATATCGATGTCAAGAAGTCCGACTTTCAGGCCCTGTTCTGCCAAGGATAGAGCCAGACCGGTTGCTACCGTTGACTTACCAACGCCACCCTTGCCGGACAAGACCATGATCTTGTGTGAGATTTCTTCAGCAATCTTCTTCATCGCCATCTGTCGCTTCATTTGCTGATATGCCGCTTCCATCTGCTTCCTCTGTTGAGGACTTGCTTCCCCCTCTGGAGCAGGAGTTTCAGATTTGTCGGGGGTGTGTTGAGAGACGGGAGATTCAGTCATCGACCTGTCGACAAGACCGGCTTTCTTGAATCCTCGCTCACTCTTCCTCTACAATAACCGAGCGATAGATGAGGTTGGAAAGCCCTCTTTCCCATCGATACCAGAGTATCTGTGACAACATCGGAAGAGTGGTTGAACCAATCAACCAATACGACCAGGTCATATCATTGACAGCCCAGAAAAACCCCATCGTCAAGGGAACTGCAATAGTGGTCCCGATTCCAATGACTTGCTGCCCGACATGATGGTTTGCTGCCCCACCAAGAATCAATGCAATTGGAGCAAAACAAACGGTCAGGAAGAACATATCGATTGCAACGAACAAGAATAGAATATCCCATTGCTTGGCAGCGAAGACGATATGCAATCCAAATTCGATGACGAAGATGATCAAAGTCAGAATGATGCCTCTCCACGGATTCCAGCGTGAGGGCAACATGGTTGGTCGAGAGGCGGTAAGGACAAGTGCCTGCCGACTCGATTCTCTCTATGGACATCATTCAAATGGGGTCGTCATCTTGCTGGTTCCAATGAAAGTGCTGTTCGTCTGTGTTGGAAATTCTTGTAGAAGCCAGATGGCAGAGGGATTCGCAAGAGAGTATGGACATGATGCAGCAAGCGCCGGTACCACGCCGGCTAGTAGAGTAGCGAGCAATGCGGTCGAAGTAATGGCGGAATTGGGTATTGATATCTCTGCTCAAACCCCCAAACTGCTTGACCTTGAATCTCTCGATTCATGGGACAAGGTCATCTCCATGGGATGTGGAGTGGAAGAGACATGCCCGACTCTGAAGGCCGATGCCGACTGGGGGTTGGACGACCCAGTAAGTCAGGGATTGGATGTTTACCGTAACATCAGAGACCAGATCATGGAACTGGTCCAGATTCTTGAAACGACAATGTTTCATACCCATGACTGATGGCGGAGCCGTTCTGCGAGCGTAGTGTAGTGGTTATCACCGAGCGTTGCCAACGCTTGAACCCGAGTTCAAATCTCGGCGCTCGCACTCTGAATGCTTGACTAAGAGCCTGAATTGCATCATAGAAATGTGAGGAACTCCCCCTGAAATCAGCCTTCATTGGTTACCCCAGGCATCGTCACCCTGCTGCTTTCCGCTCCATGGATTCTCTTTGTTCTGCTTCCTTTTACGCAATGCAATGACTGCCGCTGAAGGAAGAGCCAAACCAAGAAGAATTCCTATCACCCAAAGAATGACCACAGGATCATCAGCGAAACTGAACACTTGATCCGCATCCAGAGTTTCGCTCTGGGCCTCTACAACCTTGATGATGAATTCATCATGATATTCTTCAGCTCCGTAATCATCTTCAGCCTTGAAAGTGACTGGATGGGTGCCTAGAGGGACTCCTCTTCGACTCTCGAAAGAAAGGCTGTAGATTCCATCCCCAGCAGTCAGGTCCCCATTTTCTCCATTATCATACATCAACAGGAATGTATCTTGTTGCCCAATTGCGGCAAGTGCTCCAAGTTTGACTTTCACCCATCTGATATCATCTGGATCCGAAACATGAACGGTGACCGTGTATGATTGCTCGTCTCCATCATTTTCAACCTGTACAATCTCATCGGGCGAAATTGCTGGACTTTCAAGCAACGGGCCCTGATTCATAATCCGAATCCGTAATGCTTCATCCTCTGGACCATCCAGATAATGTGAATCCAGACTCTGCGTAGATGTGACCATTATCGATGCTCCATCATCATCTTCCATGAACACCTTCAGAGCCTGTTCACCAGGATGCATTCCCTCTGGAACTGGAATCTGCCCCATCCATAACTGATTGCCGGTGTTGAGACTCAAGTCATGTAGTTCTCCACCATGGTCGCGCATATCGACTGCCACTTTGGCCACACCATTGCCATCGTTGACTCCAGCATTGACAATGAGTATCTCGCCACGGAAAGCCAATGATGGTACATGTTCCCATTCCCTTAATCGTGGAGCCTGATTGAACACCTCCAAGGTTCCATTCATGCTATCTGTCGCTCCCCATGTATCAGTGGCTGTGACCAATACCGATAATTCACCATGTTGAATTCCAGGAACTGAAATTTGAGTGGTCCAAACATCATCGTGTATCGTCAAGTCTCCATTCAATCCCTCGTCGCCCAACTGTACAGAGCCAAGACCAAGAGTACTGAGATTGGCAACAACTGAGATGGCATTCCAATCAGGATCCAAAATGCTGACCTCAAGATAGGTAGAAGTTCCCCCCTCGTTGACTAGGCTGCTGCGCAAGGAAATCGATTCCACACTCGGTGCACTGTTCTCCCCCTCAGAAACCACAGAAGGATAACTGATTCTCTCCAATACCTGAACCTCAGTGAATACCGCTTCTTCATCATTCACTGCTGGAATGGTAAATTGCCTTTGGACACTGGATATCAATCCAGAAAGAGGGCCCTTGTTGATGACTTCACCAGTAGCGGTTCCTTCACTCAAAGTGCCCTCCTCATTGTAGTAGATACCAGACCATTGAGTGACATCGAACACACGACCATCTTTGGTGGAGGTAGTGATGGCAGAGGCAACGATATCCAGTTCAACAAGGTCTGAGCCAAGGAGAGAAACCATGTCTCCAGGTTGTAACGATACAGGTGAAAGCCCAGTCTCACGACTCAGATTAACCTCACCAAGGCCATCTTCCGTCTCCGGAGGAGTAGGCGGGGAGGGCACGGGTGATTCCTCAGGATATTCATCACCCTCATCATTATCGAAACCAGTACTCTCCCATTTCCTGTAGATGGTGGTGTTATCCCAATCGATGTATGGAACCTCATAGTTCCAAGTTCTGTTGTGGTTCTGTCCAGCCCCATCGAAGCCAAAACCACCAGAACCTGTCAGGTTGAGCCATGTTTCTTCCAGAATCACATTTACAGGATAATCAGTCCCATTGTGGTTCTGCCACTCGCCCGAAGTCTCGATGTTGGTGAGTGCTCCAAAGGTTCCATCAACATCTCCAGTGAAGGTTCCATCCATGTGAAAATACTGGTCAGTCTTCTCACCATCAACACTGGTGTCACGCAGGCCATACACTGTTCCATTGATGGTGATATCACCATCTTCCTCATCTGATTTGAATCCGAAAGTGCCGTCTCCATTAATCGAGTTTCTCTGTCCAATACGCACTCCATCCTCCCATTCTTCATACATCGCTATTTCAGAGATATCGATATCGAAGCGATTGTCTCCATCAACCATCTGCATATCTGCATAGCCTTCGAATTGATTGAGATTATATTCTATGGCTCCATCCACCTCATAGCGCTCGAAATAAAGGATTGAGACTGTTCCATTCATCCACAACTCTCCATCTTCATCTTCATTGCTGGCATTGAGATATCCAGTTGCCTCCAACTTGGTGCCTTCAGAAATGATTCCATCCACCGTGCTGCGATTGAATTGTGCATTTGAGACAGCGGCTGTGACTCGCATGGAATCCATCTCATCATCAGAAAACTCCACGACTAAATCACCCCAGCCTTGGGCATTGAAATACTGAGCCTGTAATACTCCATCAACCGTGGTCTCATTCCTCCAAATTTCATCAAGAGTCAGATTGATCCAAGTGGTTTCATTCTCTCCAACTTCGTTTATGGTTACTATTCCATCTCCTAGTTCCCAAGCATGCAGGAGTTCGCCCTGTCTCTCCTGCCAACCTCTTCCATTGAACAGTAACAGATAGTGCTGAGAACCATTCTCATCCTCATAACTATGATTCAAATTCCAGTCTGTTGTAATAGTCACTGAATGATCTGCAAGAGGTTGATTCCAAACCGTCGCTTGGATATTTCTTGAAACACCGCTTGCAACACCATCCCAGAAAGTCTCGATATTGATGGAATCTCCAAATGACAACTTGTCTGGCAAATCCAACCGCAGAATTCGGTCATTGACAAATTCCATCTCCGCAACAGAGTAATTTGATTCATTCAACAATAACCCTTCAGAATCGAAGTGAGAAACATCAGCACTGAATTCTGAAACAGTGGAATTGAGGGCATCATTGAACTCAAATCGATATGAATGGCGCTGCTCAACTCCGCCTTCCTCTTCAGTACCCCATTCCACCGCACTCCAATCCACTATGATCAAATGCTCTGGAACGCTGGATTCAGCAGCGATGACTGGCAACATCATGACCGAAAGGAATAATCCCGCAATCAACAGGCTGATACGCTGCTTCGCCATGTATATTGACATGGAAGCGACCTATTCAACAGGTTCGGTTTCTCGTTAAGACTTCAACTGGCTTAGTCAGGTGAATGAAGTCTGTGAATCTCCTGAGTTCAGTAAATGAAAACCGTGATTCTATGTGATAATCACCATCTATCATTGGTGAAGGCATTTGGGTTGGCAGGCATGTCATCATCTCGGTTCCATACCATCTCCCCAATCTCGCCATAGATGTCGGAGAACGGATCGATTTCAGCCACTTCCTTGGTACTGTCCATGTATGAGAGTACTTTGTCACGTAATTCTGGCTTGAAACGCCAATAATGAATACGCCATTCACGCCCATCCCACAATGTTGTCTCTTCAGACTCAGTAGTCAGCAAATCATAATCCTGGAACATGTAGAACAGGTTTCGATCAGTTGGTTCAAGAGCATTATCAATAATCCTCTCGTAGAAGCCAAAGAAGCCTAGAGCATGCTCTGCCATGCCCGAAGCAACATCCGCTTCCATATCCGAATCAATGTGTTGTCTAATCGCTTCTGTGAGTTCATGTAGAGACATTCCCATCTTTTTCCCTCGTGGTGCGCCGGCTCTAAGGTCCGACCAATCGGCTATTGCTGCGCAGTAGTTTATTCTGTACACGGTGCTATATGAATAATCCGCACAATTAACACTCTTTTCGGAGTTTTACACTCTGAAAGGGCTTAATTCTACACAACTCCGCGTCAGTCTGATGGAACCCGACCATGTTGAGGGTAACTTCCTCGGCCTCCCTGAAAAAGGCGACGATGTCGATGTCGTCGTGATTTCACTCCCCTATGAACTGACGACTTCCTATGGCCAAGGAACCGCTCAGGGCCCCTCTGCCTGCATTCGTGCTTCTACACAGGTGGAATTGTATGACCCATCGCTTCCTTTAGATATCCCAGCTGGAGCATCGATACATACCGCAGAACCGTGGGATGGAGAAGGAAACACATTGCTAGAACAACTGGACAACATG
>Ga0187827_10001140_pt1 | contig 39789 bp, 39 predicted proteins | sample ETNtaG_39_FD_167969 | JGI IMG/M metagenome (GOLD analysis project Ga0187827, IMG submission 167969) | Marine microbial and viral communities from oxygen minimum zone, Eastern Pacific Ocean - ETNP2014_SV_150_PacBio MetaG (Illumina Assembly) | ecosystem: Environmental > Aquatic > Marine > Hypoxic...
ATGATCAAACTCTCAAGTTTAATAACGGCGCACACTAGCTTCATATAAATAAAAAAAATTATTTATATTTTCGTTGAAGTGTGTACGACAAATTTTGGTAACCTAACCGTCCACACTTCTCTTCTTATTTTTTTACAATTTAAAAAAGCTGAAAATGCTAAATAACAAAACCACACCCAGCGGTTCAGACATTAACCATTCTAACAAACAACTCCACAATTTAGCTAAGAAAATTAACCTTTTTGGGGGTTGGATCGTTGGTTATAGGCTAATTAATGGATAAATCAAGACGAATATTGGTCTTAAATAATAGAAAAACTGCGGATTTTTTAGGCAAATTTTTAAAAAATTGATATATAAAATTAACTTAAAGAATAATAAGGCAGAAAAAACCAGATTAAATCCAATTATGTACCAAATCACAAAGAAAAATAAGGAAAAAACAAAATATTTTATACTATTTACATTATTTACAACCTGTTTGCTTCTACTGTTAGTTGTTTTCAAAAACGATGAAAAAATCATAAAAAGTAAAAAAGATATTTCTTTTCAGCATTCAGATTTAATTTCCATCAAAAAATTTTTACTAACAAAAATCAAATCTCCATTCATTAATGTAAATTATGAAATAAAAAACGGAGATAGCATTCAAAAAATTCTTAAAAAATTTAAAATACAAAATAACGAAATTCAAACTGTTATTGATCAATATAAAAAATATAGTAATCCCAATCAATTGTCGGCAGGCAACAAAATTGGTGTCGTTATTGAAGAAAATTTATCCAAAAAAAACAATTCTATAGTAAAATTTTCTGTTCCAATCACTAAAAGTACTACCATAGAGATAACCAAAAATGAGCAAGGTAAAATTATATCGAAAAAAATTATCACTAAACTTTATAAAAAAAGATTTCTTGCTGAAAATGTAATTATAAATAATCTTTACTCATCTGCGATAGAAGCAAATATTAATCCTGATACAATTATTGAATTTGCGAGGATTTTTGGTTTCGAAATTGATTTTCAAAGAGATATTAGAAAAAATGACTATTTCAAAATAATCTACAATAAATATTTTGACGAATACGGTAAGTTCGTAAAAAGTGGATTAATTCTTTATGCTCACATGTCCGTTAATGGTCGAGAAATTACACTTTACAAATTTGGAGATGATAAAAGCTATGGCTATTTTGATATAAATGGAAAAAGTGTTGAGAAAGCTTTAATGAAAACTCCAATAAATGGAGCTCGTCTATCGTCAAGTTTTGGTATAAGAAAACATCCAATACTTGGTTTCACTAAAATGCATACAGGCACTGACTTTGCTGCGCCATCAGGAACTCCAATCATGGCTTCTGGTACTGGAACTATTACTTCAGCCAAATGGTGTAGTGGAGGTGGTAATTGTATTAAAATAAAACATAATTCAACTTACGAAACTGTTTATGCACATATGAAAAGTTTTGTAAGGGGTATGAAAAAAGGAAAAAAAGTTAGACAAGGTGAAATTATTGGATATGTAGGATCAACTGGAATGTCTACTGGCCCGCATCTACATTACGAAGTAATAGTAAATGGAAAAAAAGTTAATTCTCGAACATTAAAATTACCGTCAGGAAAAGTATTAAAAGATCATGAAAGAGAACTATTTGAAATTCATAGAATTAAAACTGATGTATTAATTGCTGAAATGATTGCCAAAAAAAAATAATTTATTAAAGAGTTCTATTCTTTTTTTTCTTTGACGGTGTTTTCTTGGTTAACATCATTATTTTTAGACAGATGTTTATCATCTACCACTGGTTTGTCATTAACCTGAACCCTACTTTGATTTTGATTTCTATTTTTATCCCCAATAATTCTCATAAAATGATCTGCATGTTGAAAATAATTTTCAGATAAAATTTTATCTCCTGAAGACAAAGCCTCCTTTGCTAGGATATTATATTTTTCGAATAATTTTTCAGCACTTTGTGTTGTTCTAAAATTATTTTTTATTTGACCATTTGAAAATGGATCAGATCTTAGTCTTGCATGCATATCACCATTATCACGCAGTGAACGGTTTCTGTCATTTGAACGACGTCTAAATCTTCTTGGTCTACGCTGAAACATACATTTTATTGAAATACCTTATTTATACAAAGGATTTGCATCATCATATTCATTAATATTTTAGTTTGTCAAAATAATTATTGTTAAACTTAAAAAAACTTTGTTTTTGTGCTTATTATACAACGTACATTGTGATTATAATCATACCCTTTGCCCGATTCTCTAAATCCGTACTGACTCAGTATATTAGAAACTGTTTGGTATTGATTGTGTCCAATTTCTATAGCAAGTAATCCGTTTCTTTTTAAAAGGTTATTGGACTTATAAATAACTTTTTTTATAAAATCAAGACCATTAATTCCTCCTCTTAAAGCAACCAAAGGTTCATAATTTATTATATCTTTACTTAAATTTTTTATATCTTTTGATGGAATGTATGGTGGATTTGATACAATCAAATCATATTTTCCAATATTAAATTTACTTAAATCAATAACTTTAAACTTTGATCGATAAAACAAATTAAGATTTTTAGAATTCGCTTTAGCTATTTGAATAGCTTTTGCTGAAATATCTATACCGATTCCTCTCGAAAGATTTAATTCTTTTAGTATTGAAAGCAATATACAACCCGAACCTGTTCCAATATCCAAAATATTTATTCTTTTATTTTTAAAAACCTTTATTACTTTATAAATTAAGAGTTCTGTTTCGGGCCTGGGAACAAGTGTTGCATGATTGACTACAAAATCTTCACTCCAGAATTCTTTCTTTCCAGTGATATAGGCAACGGGCTCTCTATTAATTCTTCGCTTAATTGCAAAATTATATTTTTTTATTATATTTTTTGAAATATTTATATGATTGTTTACTATTAAAAATTCTTTTGTAACCCCCATAATATCAGAAAGAATTATTTCAGCATCTAATTCATGTGAAATAATATGATGACTTTTCAAAAGTTGCGAAGCTTGCTTAATTGTGTTTTCCAAAATCATTTTATTGTTTTAAATTTGCTAATTTCATTTCTTGATCTTGAGTCATTAAATTTTGATTTAATTCATCAAATACATCTCCGCTCAAAAATTCTTTAAGTTTATGTAGTGTCAAATTTATTCTATGATCAGTAATTCTTCCTTGTGGAAAATTATATGTTCTAATTCTTTCTGATCTATCGCCTGATCCTATTTGATTTTTTCTATCTTTTGATCGTTCTTTGTCTTTTCTTTCTCTCTCAACCTCATAAACTCTTGATCTTAAAATTTTCATGGCTTTTGCACGATTTTTATGTTGTGATTTTTCATCTTGCTGACTTACAACAATTCCTGTGGGTAGATGAGTAATTCTTACTGCGCTATCTGTCGTATTAACTGATTGGCCACCAGGTCCACTTGATCTGAAAACATCAATTCTTAAATCTTTTTCATTTATTTTTACATCTACTTCTTCCGCTTCAGGAAGAACTGCCACAGTTGCTGCACTAGTATGAACACGCCCCTGGGTCTCAGTCTGTGGAACACGTTGAACGCGGTGCACACCACTTTCATATTTTAAAAAAGAATAAATATTATTTCCTTTGATAAGTAAAATTACTTCCTTAAAACCTCCAGCTTCACTTTTGGATAAATTTATAATTTCAAATGACCACTTCTTATTTAAACACACCTTTTCATACATTTTATAAAGATCGGCAACAAACAAGGTGGCTTCTAATCCACCAGTGCCGGCTCTTATTTCAAGTATGGCGTTTTTTGAATCCGCTTCATCTTTTGGAAGAAGATAAACTTTTAGTATTTTTTCATTTTCTTCTTTTTTTTTTGATAATTGAATAAGCTCATTTTTTGCTAATTCAAACATATCTTTATCGCTTTTTTTATCTTTCATAATTTTTTCAAGTTCCGCTTTTTCTTTTTCAAAACCTAGATAACTCCTAGCCTGATCAATAACTTCGCGAATACTAGAATATCCTTTAGATTTTTTAACAAAATCTTTTTTGCTAATATCACCTGACGAAAGCTCTTTTTCCAAAATTTCGTACGTAGTAACTATTTGCTTGACTTTCTCTAAAGGGATCATTTTTAGTAATTTAATTATTTTTAAGTTCTTTGGACTTGTTTTCAACTAAACCAACAACTTCTTCGATTATTTTATCGCTAGCTACTTTATGATGAGGCAAACCAGAAAGGTACATCATATGATCATCTTTCCCTCCACCTGTTAATCCTATTTGTGTTTGTGAAGCTTCTCCTGGACCATTAACAACACATCCTATTATCGATAGTGTTATTGCTTCTTTAATATGTGAAAGCCTTTCTTCTAAAATTTTAACTGTATTTACCACGGGAAAACCTTGGCGCGAACAACTTGGACAAGATATAATGTTTACTCCTTTGTGTCTTAAATTTAAAGATTTTAAAATTTCATAACCAACTTTAACTTCTTCGACCGGATCATCTGTTAGCGAACATCTTATTGTATCACCTATTCCTTCCATTAATAACATACCTATTCCAATAGATGACTTTACACTGCCAGGCATAAGGCTTCCTGCTTCTGTGATACCAAGATGAAGAGGATAGTCACATTTTTCAGATAGCAATCTATAGGCTTTTACTGACAAAAATACATCTGAAGATTTAACGCTTATTTTAAAATTAAAAAAATCTTTATCTTCAAAAATTTTAATATTTCTAAGAGCGCTTTCACAAAGAGCCTCGGGGCAAGGTTCTTTATATTTTTCCAACAAATCTTTTTCTAAAGATCCGGCGTTTACTCCAACTCTTATGGAACAATTATTATCCTTTGCAGCTTTAAGTATTTCATGTACACGATCAATCGATCCAATATTTCCAGGATTAATTCTTAAACAATGCGCTCCTGATACTGCAGCTTCTATTGCCCTTTTGTAGTGGAAGTGAATATCAGCTATAATTGGCACTCTAACATTTTTTGTAATTTCTTTTAAAGCAAGTGAAGATTGTTGATTAGGCACAGAAATGCGCACCAAATCTGCGCCAGCTTCTGATAGTTTATTTATCTGATTAACTGTATCCTTAACATTGGAGCTGATCGTATTTGTCATTGTTTGTACTGTAATTGGATGATCTCCTCCAATCTTTACATCACCAACTGAAATTACTTTAGTTTTTTTCCTTTTAATATCTCTAAATGATCTTGTGCTCATTTGTTTATTAATCCAGCTCAAATTTTTTATGTAAAGCTTTAACAGCTTTTTGTGTCATATCTTCTTGAATTAAAACAGAAATCTTTATCTCGGAAGTTGAAATTGCCAAAATATTTATTTGTTCACATCCTAAAGCTGAAAACATTTTATAAACTACCCCTGGATTCGCAACCATCCCTGCGCCAATAATAGATACTTTGGAAACTTTGTCATCATGTATTATCTTTTCATAATTTAAATACTGACTATCTTTTTCAATTAACTTTAGTGTTTTAAATAAATCATTTCTTTTGATAGTAAAAGTAACATCTGTTTTCTTGCCATCAGAAGCTGCACTTTGTATTACCATGTCAATGTTGATGTTGTTTTTTCCAAGTGGTTCAAAAATCCTAGCCGCAACGCCAGGTTTATCTGCAACTCCTACAAGTGTAACTTTTGCGTCATTTTTCGAATAGGCTACGCCCGTAACTACTTTTTTATAATCGATTTCACTTTGGGATATTATTGTTGTTCCACTTTTCTCCGAAAAAACAGATCTTACATGAACGGGAATATCATTAATCATGGAGGCTTGAACAGCAGTTGGTTGCATAACTTTTGCTCCCAGAGAAGCCATTTCCAACATTTCTTCATATGAAATTTTGTCAATTTTTTTTGCTTTTTCATATATTGAAGGATCTGTTGTGAATATCCCCTCAACGTCGGTATAAATCTCGCAAGAGTCTGTTTCAAAAAATTTTGCAATTGCTACTGCAGACAAATCGGATCCTCCTCTTCCTAAGGTGGTAATTCTATCCTCAGGGCTAATTCCTTGAAAACCTGCTATTATAGGTATACCTCCCTCTGAAATAAATTTTAAGATATTGCTAGTTTCAATTTTTAATATTTGTGAAGATGTATAATTGTCATTTGTAAGAATCGGAATTTGCCAGCCCATCCATGATCTTGCTTTAATTCCTAAATCTATAATAGCTCCTGACAAAAGCGAGCTTGAAATTTGTTCGCCTGAAGAAAGCAATACATCTAACTCTTTGCTATCAAAATTTCTACTAATTGAATCCGATTTTCTTTTCAAATCATTAGTAACTCCAAACATTGCAGAAACGATAACAATAATCTCATTACCTTCTTCATGTTTCTTTTTTATAATATTGGCAACTTTCTGTATTTTTTCTATACTTCCAACAGAAGTTCCACCAAACTTCATGACTAATCTTCTCATAACTTAAAATAACTTATTTACTTTATATATTATTTGGTAATAAATACTCTTTATTATAAAAATGCACAAGAGAATCTAAAAATTATCATTTTGAGTACGATAGATAAAATAGAAATAAAAAAGTTTTCAAAATTAGCTAATGATTGGTGGAGTCCAAATGGAAAATTTAAGCCGTTACATCTTTTTAACCCTTCCAGAATTAAGTTTATTAAAGAAAAACTAATTTATTACTTTGAACTAAATCCAAAAGCTCAAAAACCATTAAGAAAAATAAATATTTTAGATATCGGTTGTGGTGGAGGACTGCTATGTGAACCTTTAAAAAGATTGGGGGCAACAATAACTGGAATAGATGCTTCAAAAAATAATATTAAAGTGGCAAAATTACATGCAAAAGAAATGAATTTAAATATCAATTATATTCATTGTTCGCCCGAAAATTTGAAATTTAAAGATAAATATGACGTAATTTTGAACATGGAAATTGTTGAACATGTTTCAAATGTAGATTTGTTTGTTAAAAATTGTTCTACACTAATTAAAAGAAATGGAATTATGTTTATCGCTACAATAAATAAAAATTTAAAATCATACTTACATGCAATCCTTGGAGCAGAATATATTTTAAGATGGTTACCAATTGGCACTCATGATTGGAATAAATTTTTAACTCCACAAGAGTTAAAAATTATTACGACCAGAAATAACTTTACGGCTGATGAAATGGTTGGAATGCGATTTGATTTATTTTCAAAAAAATGGCATATAACTACTGACGTATCAGTAAATTATATTTCAACTTTTATAAAAAATTAATTTTCTATCTTATTCACCCAAGGTATTGTAGCAACGTCTATACCTTCTTCCAATAGCTCAACAGTTTCTTCTGGTGTAGCCTTGCCATAGATACCTTTCGAAGTTTTTTTATCATAATGAATGCTCCTGGCTTCCTGAGGAAAGTTAGCACCAACATTTTTGCAATTTTTTTCTATATATTTTCTGAACTCTAAAAGTTGTTTTTTTATATCTTTTTCTAATTTGACTTTTTTAGAGGTTTCTTTTGATTTGCTAAATAAATTTGGAGCCATAATTGATTTTTTAATTGAGGTTGAATCACAATATATACAATTTATAAGTTTCTTTCTTTTCAATACATCATACTCAACCGAACCTGAGAACCAGCTCTCAAATGTTTTTCCACACTCACATATCAAGTTATATTTTATCATCAATAATTACATTATTAAACTTTGTTTAAAAAAAACAAGTATTAGTTTCGATAATCAGCATTTATATTAATATAATCACTAGTAAAATCACAAGTATAAACTGTAAAAGATGCATTTCCAATATTTAAATTGACTTCAATATTAATTGAATCCCATTTCATATATTCTTTTACATTGCTTTCGTTATAAACTTTTGCTTTCCTACTTTGCTCGGCAACCAAATAATCTCCAATTTTTATTTGCACCTTGTTTGGAATAATATTCTCTCCTGACTTTCCAATTCCCATTACAATCCTGCCCCAATTTGGATCTTCTCCCGCAATTGCAGTTTTGAATAAAGGAGAGTTAGCAATTGAAAAACCGATGTTTTTTGCCATGGTCATTGATCTTGCGCCAATTACTTTTATTGTAATAAATTTTTTTGCTCCTTCTCCATCAACAATAATTTGTGTGGAAAGATTTAATGCTAATCTATGCAAAGCTTTTTCAAAATCTTGTAGTTTAGGATCCAACACATTGTATATTTTTGAATTTTTTGCTTTCCCGGTTGCAAAAATAGCGACCATATCGTTTGTTGAAGTGTCACTATCTACAGTTATAGAATTAAACGTTGTTGCAGCAACTTTTTTTAATATAGCCCTTAAAAATATAGAAGAAATATTTGCATCAGTAAATATAAATGACAGCATGGTAGCCATATTAGGAGCAATCATACCCGATCCTTTTGCAATTCCAGAAATTTTAACTAATTTATTTCCTATTTTACACTCTTCATAGGCTAGCTTCGGTTTTGTATCAGTTGTCATTATTGCGCTAGCAACTTTAAACCAGACAAATTTATTCTGTTCGGCTCTTAATTTTTTTACTAATTCAGAAATCCTATTTTTAATTTTCAAATAAGGAAAATCTTCTCCAATCACACCTGTTGATGCAAATAATAAATCTGTTATTTTTATAATTTCACTTGCTCCCTTTGGAGATTGAGATAATTTTATCGTAAGAGCTTTTGACAAAGAATGAGCAATTTCTTTTAATCCTTGAGCTCCTTTTATACCCGTAAAAGTATTTGCATTTTTTGTATTCACCAATAGCGCTTTCACAAAATGTCTTTTAATTTTTAAATTCCAATTAATGCTAGCCGACGTGATCTTAGACATTGTGTATAATGCTGCAAAATTGGCTCCATCTGGAAAATAAAATAACGACAGGTCATCCCTGCCGTCACCATAAAGATCTGCTGATATAGAAGACACTTCCATTCCATTAATAGGTTGTAATTCTTGAAATTCGCCCATTTTTGATAACTTAACTTTGGGATTAAGAAAATTTTTCAAGTTTACAGTCATTAGTATTTAAAATTTGTTATTATTGATTATATATGTCCTAATTGATCTATTATATTTTAGATTGCTTTGCAAAAAAAAATAAATATTTATGCTAAACATTAACAAGATTATCGGCAAATTTATCAAAAATTCAAGCCAAAGAGAGTTGAGTCGTTTAAGGTCAACCATCAAAAAAATTAATGATTGGGAACCAAAAATCAAAGAAATGCCTGATGAAAGTTTTCCAGTCAAGACGGCTGAATTTAAATCAAAAATTAAAAATGGAATGATCTTAGATAAGCTCCTTCCAGAAGCTTATGCCCTCGTCAGAGAAGCTGCAAGACGGACTCTAAATGAACGCCCATTCGACGTCCAACTTCTCTCGGGCATAGTTCTTCATCAGGGAAAAATAAGTGAACAAAAAACTGGTGAAGGAAAAACTTTAGCGGCAACTCTACCAGTATATTTAAATGGGTTATTGGAAAAAGGTGTTCACGTTGTAACTGTAAACGATTTTTTAGCAAAAAGAGATTCGGAGTGGATGGGAAAAGTTTTTAATTTTTTAGGCTTATCTTTTGGATGTATCACAAATGAAATGGAAGATGTAGAACGAAAAAAAAATTATGAATGTGACGTTACGTATGGAACTAATTCAGAGATGACCTTCGACTATTTGCGTGATAATTTAAAATATAGCATTCAAGAAATGGTTCAAAGAGAACATCATTATGCAATAATAGACGAATGTGACAGTGTTTTGATAGACGAAGCAAGAACTCCTTGTGTGATTTCTGGAGCAACCGAAGATAAATCTGATCAATATTTCATATGCAATAAGTTTATCGCACAACTTGAAAAATCTGACTATGAACTAGAGGAAAAAGACAAAAATGTGATGCTTTCTGAAAAAGGCATAGACAAAATAGAAAAACTATCACAAACATATGGAATTCTTAAAAACAATAATTTTTTTGATCCGCAAAATATTAATTTAGTCCATCACATTAACCAAGCTCTAAGAGCAAATTTGTTATTTTCAAAAGACACTGACTACATTGTTAGAGATAACAAAGTACAAATTATTGACGAATTTACAGGAAGAGCGCTTGAGGGTAGAAGATTTTCTGATGGACTACATCAGGCTATAGAGGCAAAAGAAAACGTTGAAATCCAAAGTGAAAATCAAACTATAGCTTCTATTACCTATCAAAATTACTTTAGATTGTACGACAAACTTTCTGGGATGACAGGAACTGCACTTACTGAGGCCGAAGAATTTTATGATATTTATAAACTAAAAACGGTTTCAATACCGACAAATCTGCCGATGGTAAGAAATGATTTAAATGATCAAATTTTTAGAACAGAAAAAGAAAAATATAAAGCCATAATTGAAAAAATAGAAAATTGTCACAAAAATAATCAACCCGTTTTAGTTGGAACAACTAGTATAGAAAAATCTGAAAAAATTTCACTTTTGCTTAAAACAAAAAAAATAAATCATAATGTGTTAAACGCAAAACAACACGAAAAGGAAGCTAAAATAATTACAGAAGCAGGTAAGTTGGGAGCAATAACAATAGCAACCAATATGGCAGGTAGAGGAACTGATATTCAGTTGGGAGGAAATCAAAGTTTTTTAACTAAAGAAGAATTAAAAAACAAAAAAAACTTAATTTTACAGGAAAAGAATGAAGTTATAAAAAAAGACGGTCTGTTTGTAATTGGAACTGAAAGACACGAAAGCAGAAGAATTGACAACCAATTAAGAGGACGATCAGGAAGACAAGGCGATCCAGGCAAATCTATATTTTATATAAGTCTGGAGGATGATTTGATGAGAATATTTGGTTCTCAATCTATAGACGGAATAATGAAAAAATTTGGCTTAAAAGAAGGAGAGTCAATAGAACATCGTTGGATAACTCGTGCGATAGAGCGAGCTCAACAAAGAGTGGAAGCAAGAAACTTTGATATAAGAAAAACTTTATTAAAGTTTGATGATGTACTGAATGACCAAAGACATGTAATTTTTGAACAAAGAAAAGAAATTCTTAAATCAAATAAAGTTGACGAAATAATAAATTCTTTTGTAGAAGATCTATGTAAAAATCTTTCAAACGAAAAGATAATTTATGAAAGAGAAAATCAACTTGATGCCTTTAAGGTCAAAATTAAACCTATATTGGGCCGGTCATTTGAAGATGAAGAAATGGTAAATATTATAAAGTTAAAAAATAAAGAGTTTGAAAATATTATCAAAAAAAAATTTGACGAATTTAGAAGTAAAAGAAACAAAGTTCTCACAGAAACAGCAAATTTACAGCTTGAAAAAAGAATATTCTTACAAACCGTAGATTTTCTATGGAGATCTCACTTGCAATATCTGGAACATTTAAGGCAGGTGGTGGGCTTAAGAAGTTATGCGCACAAAGATCCTTTAGATGAATTTAAAAGGGAAGCATTCAAACTATTTGAAGATTTATTAAATAAAATTAAAATCGATTTAATTACTTTTCTTAACAATCTCGTAATTGTTCCACAAGAAGAACAAACAAACAAAAAATCTGATATTAATAATAAAAGCTTAATAAATAACCCAAAGTGCTTACTGGTAATTAAAAAAAACAAAAAAATATCAAGAAATGAAAGATGTCCCGCCACTGGTAAAAAATTTAAACATTGTTGTGGTGCTTTATAAACTATTTAATAAAAATAAACCCATTACTAATAATAATAGAAAAACTATTATTAGCTTATTTTTATATTTAAGACAGTTTTCTTTGATCGTTATAAAAAAATTATCCTTTTTCACCAAGCTACTAAGATTTTTTGCAAATGAAGTAAAACTTTTTTGTCTCCCTACATCTAAAAATTTTTTTCTCCTTTGCTCAAATATTTCTTCTCTAGTATAATTTTTAAATTCTTCTAAGCGCCTCATTAATGTTACTTTAGTTGAAGAAATAACTTGTTCTTTATCTCTATGTGCTCCGCCAATTGGTTCTTGAATGATTTCATCTATAATATGAATTTTTAGAAGTTCGTTTGCCGTTAATTTCATGGCTTTGGCTGCTTCTAGAGACTTACTAGGATCTCTCCATAATATGGATGCGCAACCTTCTGGAGAAATAACAGAATAAATTGCATTCTCAAGCATCAACACTTTATTTGCGGAAGCTAAAGCGATTGCGCCACCTGAACCACCCTCACCGATAATGATTGAAATAATCGGAACTCTTAATGACATACAACATTCTATTGAACTTGCAATAGCCTCTGCCTGTCCCCTTTGTTCAGCCCCAATTCCTGGATATGCTCCTGGCGTATCTACAAATGATATCACTGGAATATTATATTTATCCGCAAGCTTCATTAATCTAATACACTTTCTATAACCTTCTGGTTTCATCATTCCAAAGTTTCTTTTAAGTCGACTATCAAGATTATCACCTTTCTCTTGACCTATAACTAAAACAGAATTACTCCCAAAAAGAGCAAATCCCACAAGAACTGACTCATCTTCAGCAAAGCGCCTATCGCCGGACAAATTAATAAAATCTGTAAATAAATTATCTATAAAAAATTTTGCTTTGGGTCTTTCTTCATGCCTTGCAACCTGAGTTTTCTGCCATTCATTTAAATTTGCATACGTTTCTTTCAATTTTGAATTAATTTCACTTTCTATCTGAGATATTTTTTTCGTATCTACTTCAGATATTCCTTCTTTGTTAAAGGGATCTTTTAATTTATTAAGTTCTTCCTCTAGTATTTTTATATTGTGCTCAAACTCTAAATAATTTTTCATTTAATAACTTATCTATATATATATAATATAATTCACAGAAATATGACAAAAAAATATATTTCACATGGACATTTATCAATTGCTTCTGAATTATTAGACTTTGTTAATAATGAACTCTTGCCAGGCACTGGTGTTGCTAAAGAAATTTTTTGGAATGGTTTAGATAAATGCGCACATGAGCTTACTCCAAAAAATAGAGAGCTTCTTGAATTTAGAGAAAATTTACAAAAAAAAATTGATATTTGGCATAGAGATAGAAAGGGAGAAAAAATTGATATTATAGAATATTCAAATTTTTTGGTAGAGATTGGCTATTTAAAGAAAGAGGGGGGAAAATTTCAAATTAAAACTAAAAATGTGGACAGTGAAATTTCTGCAATTGCTGGGCCACAACTTGTAGTTCCAGTAATGAATGCTAGATACGCCTTGAATGCAGCAAACGCAAGATGGGGTAGTTTCTATAATGCTTTATATGGAACAGACGTAATTCCAGAGTCAGATGGAGCGAATCGTGAAAATAAATATAATCCAATAAGAGGAAAAAAAGTAATTGAATATGCTCGTAACTTCTTAGATGAAACTACACCTCTAGAACAAGGTAGTTGGAAAAATGTTTCAAAACTTCCTCAAGTTCATAATGGCCTATTACTTTTATATATAAACGATAAAGGAATAAAACTTAAAAATCCTAAACAATTTGTGGGATATTCTGGAAAACTTTCTGACTTATCATCACTTTTGCTAAAAAATAACAATCTTCATATAGATATTGTGTTAGATCCAAATGGTTCTATCGGAAGCCAAGATAAAGCTGGTATACAAGATGTAATATTAGAATCAACTATATCTACAATTATCGATCATGAAGATTCGGTAGCAGCAGTAGATTCTGAAGACAAAGTTTTAGGTTATAGAAATTGGCTAAAACTTATGAAGGGAAATCTACAAACTGAAGTAGAAAAAAATGGAAAGAAATTTACAAGGAAATTAAATTCCGATCGTGAATATATCGCACCTGACGGTAATAAAATTAAATTATCTGGAAGAGCATTAATGTTGAATAGAAATGTCGGTCATTTAATGAAAAACCCTGCTATTTTATTAAAAGATGGGTCTGAAATTCCAGAAGGTATAATGGATGCATTTATAACCGTAACTGCTGCAATTCACGATTTTAAAAGAAAAGAAAATTCTAAAACAAATTCTGTTTATATTGTAAAACCAAAAATGCATGGCCCAGATGAAGCCGCATTTACTGATTTAATTTTCGAAAAAATCGAGGAAATTTTAGGATTAAACAAATACAGCGTAAAAGTGGGGCTGATGGACGAAGAAAGAAGAACAACAGTAAACCTCAAAGAATGTATTAGAACTATAAAAAACAGAGTTGTTTTTATTAACACGGGTTTTTTAGATCGTACGGGTGATGAAATTCATTCCTCAATGGAAGCTGGGCCAATGATAAAAAAAGGAGATATGAAATTCTCTAAGTGGATTTCCACATACGAAGATAATAACGTTGATGTGGGCTTAGCTTGTGGATTTTCAGGCATAGCTCAAATTGGAAAAGGAATGTGGGCCGCTCCAGATAAAATGGCAGATATGGTTGAACAAAAAATTGGGCATCTAAAAGCGGGCGCAAATACTGCATGGGTGCCTAGCCCTACTGCTGCAACTTTGCACGCAATGCATTATCACCAAATTGATATTTTTTGGGAACAAAAGAAATTGAAAAATAGAACACCTGCAAAACTTTCGAATATTCTTTCAATTCCAATCGCAGATAGACCAAATTGGTCAATGGATGAAATTACTAAGGAACTAGAAAATAATGCACAAGGAATTTTAGGCTATGTTGTTAGATGGATTAATAATGGAGTAGGTTGTTCAAAAGTGCCTGATATAAACAATATAGCTCTTATGGAGGACAGAGCCACCTTAAGAATTTCCTCTCAACATATTGCTAACTGGTTACATCATAGAATCTGCACCAAAGATCAGGTGATGCATGTACTGCGCAAAATGAGTGGTATTGTTGATAAACAGAATATGAATGATCCTGCTTACAAAAGACACGGAAGATCAGATTATGAAGCAATAGCTCCTAATTTCGATGGTATAGCATTCAAGTCGGCGTGTGATCTGATCTTTAAAGGCAGAAAACAGCCTTCGGGATATACAGAACCAATTTTACATCTTCGGCGTCTTGAAAAAAAAGCTAGTCATTAACTACTGGACTCCTATTTTTAAAAGCAGCAACTAAACTACCATCATCAGCAAACTCAATTTCAGTTCCAACGCTTATCCCTTGAGCAAGTTTTGAGATCTTCACTTTTGTATTTTTTAAACTATCCCGAATATAATGTGCGGTAGTTTGACCTTCCACCGTAGCACTTGTTGCGAGAATTACCTCTTTGACAGAATTTTTTTTCACCCTATTAACTAATGATTCAATTAATAATCCATTTCCAGCATTCTTACTTTCAAAAGTAGGTAGTGCTCCACCTAAAATATGATAGTGACCTTTGTATATACCAGTACTTTCAACAACCCACATATCGGCAATATTTTCTACCACACAAATTTGATCATGTTTTTTACTAGAACAAGTACATTCTGAATTTGTAGATTTTAGATTGCCACAAACTTTACAACGAACTACATTTTTATAAACTTGAGCTAATGTATTTACTAAAGGTTTTGTTAACTCTTCCTTGTTATTTATAAGTTTCAGCACTATTCTCTTAGCTGACTTTGGACCCAATCCAGGTAATTTTGAAATTATTCTAATTAAATCTTCTATGTCTTTATTGCCAGTCATTTTATTCCTTAAAAGGGAAGTTTAAATCCGGGAGGCAAACTTATCCCTCCTGTAACTTTTGAAATTTCCTCGGATGTTTTTTTCTTTAATTTAATCTTGGCGTCAGAAAAAGCTGCAACAATAAGATCTTCCATTATTTCTTTTGATTCTTTTAACAATGTGTCGTTGAGAAAAATTTTTTTAAGTTCTCCATCTCCATTCATAATTACCTTTACAGCATTTCCTCCCGATACACCCTCAACCTCAATTTTTTTAAGAGCATCTTGAGTTTCCTTCATTTTCTCCTGCATTTTTTTAGCTTGTGATATTAAATCTGTAAAATCAGGCATAGTTTAATCTTTTTTTGAAACTTCTACTAACTCTCCGTCGGAAAAAATTTTTTTAAATTTTTTATACACATCACTTTTTTTTTCATTCTCCAACAACGCCTTATTATTAATAGATTGCATTTCTGAAAATGTCGCCTGACCTGGTCCTTTGGTTAAAGTGATAATCCAGCGTTTTTTTGTCCAACTCAGCAGCTTGTCGCTTAAATTCCTTACAAAATTTTTCGATAGATTTTCATTAAACGCTATATCAATTTTACCGTCAGAAAATTTAATTAAATTCACATTTTTTTCTAAATCGTATTTCAGCTCGACTTCTCTTTGTGACGATGACAGTTTAATTAAATCCTCAAGAGATTTTATGCTTTCATTGTTAACATTTTTTGGGCTCGAAGATGTTAATTCAGGTTTTGTTTGTATCGTATTTTTAATTTGATCTTTAGAAATTTTGGTTATTTCACCTTCCTCATTTAAAATTTTTTTTGTGACCTTCTCAGCTGTTGAAATCTCGTCAGTTTGATTAAAAATATTTTTACCAACCAAGTCTTCGAAAGAAGGCATTGCCTTTAAATGTAAAAGCCTAATGACAAGCATTTCCAAACCTAACAATGAATTTGTCAATAGCTTATCTTCATCTATTGCCTTTAACGTAAACTGCCAAAAAAGTATAAGAGTCGAAGTGCTTACATCTTTCGAAATCAAATCAATCATTTCAAGTTCAGACTCAGATATGGTTAAATCAGATTCAAAATCTCCAAGATTTTTTTTTTGCAATATAAAATAAATGAGTTCAAGAATGTCGTTTTTTAAGTTAGTTGCTTCAATTCCCTCCTCGATCATTTGCCTTATGGACTCAATTGATTTTTTTTGATCTCCTTGTAATATAAATCCCAAAAGTTGAAGTATTTTTGATCTATCTGCTATTCCTAGCATTTTTCTTACTGAAGTTTCATCAACTTCTTTTTCTTCCATACTGTTAATTAAAAGTGCCCTCTCTAACAAACTTAAGGAATCTCTTACAGATCCTTCTGCGGCTTTTGCAATTAATGTTAATGCTTTATCGGATATTTTTCCATTTTCTATTTTTGCGATTTTTTTAAGATTTTCTACTAAATCACTTATAATGACGCGATGCAGGTCAAAGCGTTGGCATCGACTCAATATAGTAACCGGAATTTTTTTTACCTCAGTCGTACAAAAAACAAATTTTAGATGGGGAGGAGGTTCTTCTAATGTTTTTAATAAAGCCGCAAAACTAGATTTCGACAACATTTGAAATTCATCAGCAATTATTACTTTATATTTTGCAGTGGTGGGTGCGTACATGCAGGAAGCTATAAGTTCTTTTGTGGAATCAACTCCAGTATTCTGGGCTCCGTCAATTTCTATAACATCCAAATGTTTAGATTCGCTAATTTCCTTACAACTGCAGTATTCTTGTAAATCGCATTTTTCACCTTGAACAAAATTTTTTTTACAATTTATCGCTTGAGCTATTAATCTGGCGGTTGTTGTTTTGCCCACGCCGCGAATCCCACTTAGCATCCATGCATTTGGTAGCTTATTCAGTTTGATTGAGTTTATTATAGTTTCAACCATAATACCTTGGCCCAGTAATTTTTTAAAAGAATCTGGTCTATATTTTGTTGCTAACACAACTTTATGTGCATTTTTTTCCATAATTATTTAAGGGCTGAGCAACGACCAGAAATATCCTTGCTAGTGCTGCCATCTTTCGATTCTGACACGATTCACAAAAAATTTCTCCCGCTGTCAGCCCTGTTTATTATATCAGTATCAAAATAAGAACTACAATATACGCGTAGGTTGTTTATTTATTTTTGAACCTAAACTGATGAGCTTCATAAACCCCTAAAACGTCTAGTTTTTCTGTATGAAATCCCAATTCCTCAAGCGCTTTTTGCAAAGATGGTTCCTCTATGTGACCCTCTATATCGATATAAAAATTTACTTGGTCAAATGTATTTTTAACTGAAAAACTTTCTAACTTACATAAATTTACACCATTAGTTGCAAAGCCGCCTAACGCTTTGTAAAGGGCGGCAGGAATACTTTTAATTTTAAAAATGCAACTTGTAATATATTTATTATTCTTAAGTTCAGGATGTTTTGAATCTTTGCCCATAATAAAAAATCTGGTCACATTTCCAGATTCATCTTCCACATTCGATTTTAATATATCTAAATTATAAACCTTAGCAGCAAGATCAGAGGCAATAGCTCCTTCACTTTTGTTTCTTTTTTCAGAAATAAATTTTGCAGATCCTGCAGTATCGGCTGAAATTATAGATATTAATTTGTTATCAGAAATAAACCTTTGCGCCTGACCTAAGGCCTGTGCATGAGACCTTACAGCTTTTATATCTTTTAATTTTGAACCCTTAATTCCTAACAAATTATGATTAACTTTCTGAAAATGTTCTGCATGAATCTGGAGTTTATACTTTGGAATCAAATAATGTATATCCGCAACCCGTCCAGCTAATGAATTTTCTATTGGTATAACAATCTTATATTCTGAATTATCCTTTGCTAATTGAAAAGCTTCTTCAAAAGTAGAACAGGCTACTGCTTCAGTATTTGGAAAAATTTCTAGGCATGCCAAATGAGAATACGCTCCTTTTTCTCCCTGAAACGCTACTTTTATTTTTTCTTTCATAACTTATTCATTTCTTTGCTTACTTTTAATAAATCTTCTTCTACATCAACACCCAAAGGGGCAGAATCACACAATCCCACCTTGATAACCAAATTGTTCTCCATAGCCCTCATTTGTTCTAAATTCCTTTTTACTTCCAATTTGGAAACCGGAAGTTTTACATACTGTGTTAAAGCATCCTTTGTAAAGGCATAAATACCTATGTGATGATAAATCTTTTCATTTTTTGAATTTTGTTTTATACGAAAAAAATCCTTTGCCTTTAAAAAACTCTCTTCTTTTAAATCCATTTCAACTTCAACTTTCACAACATTTTCATCATTAGTTTCATCTTTAGTTAACAAAGAGGCTAGTGTTCCTATAGGACTATTATTCTCTCTCATTAACTTTTCTAACCTTGAAATAGAACTTCCTTTTATTTGAGGATGGTCCGCTTGAAGATTTATTATTAAATCTACATTGTCATTTTTTATTTTTTTAAAAGCTTCAAAAACTCTAGAGGTTCCATTTGGATGATTCCCAGTCATGATTGCATGTCCTCCATGTTTCTTAACAATTTCGATAATTTCATTATCGGGGGTAGCTACAAACACTTTTCCAACTCCACTTTCTAAACCTCTGGTTAGAGTATGTATAATCATTGGAATATTATTAATTTTCGCCAAAGGTTTATTCGGAAATCTTTTAGCTCCTAATCGAGTTGGTATTATTATCGCAGTATTTTTCATAAATAACAAAGTTATGCGTCTAACCGTCGCAAAATAAACTTATTAAAGTTCATTTTTTTGATCTAAGTGATATATCTTGAAACAAAATTGTACTAAATTTATAAGCTTTTTAAAAATGAATAAAATTATTTTTTCAATTGTGTTGGCTGTAATCCTCATTTTAGGAATTAATAAAATTGCAGATGTAATATTTTATGTTGAGAAACCAGAAAAATCTGCACATCAAGTTGCTAGCGTAACTACTGTAACTAGCTCGACAACTGCTGAAACAAGTGCAGAAAATTCAGAATCTGGAAACATTATGGCGTTATTTTCTTCAACAAATACGGCTGATGGAGTAAAAGTTTTCAAAAAAACATGCAGCGCTTGCCATAGTATAGCTCAAGGAGGCGGGAATAAAATTGGTCCAGCTTTGTGGGGTGTTCTAGGAAAACAAGCTGGTTCCATCTCTGATTATAAATATTCCAAAGCAATGGTGGAGCATGGAAAACCTTGGTCGTTTGAGGAAATGAATAGTTTTTTAACCAAACCCAAAGAGTGGGTAAAAGGTACTAAAATGTCTTTTGCAGGATTAAAAAATGCAAAAGATAGGGCTGCGGTAATTCTTTACATGAACGAAAATACTGATAATCCATTACCCCTACAATAAATTAAGGCAAAATTGAATAATAGATTTTTGGACGTGCATTCTATTTAACGCTTCTAACCAAACGGCTGACTGTTTGCTATCCAATACTTCAGTAGTAACTTCCTCTCCTCTGCTAGCTGGTAAACAATGCATAAATAAAGAATCTGGTTGAGCAAGCTTCATAATTTTTTTATTGACCTGATATGGTTTTAACAATTTTTTCTTTTTTTTCTTATTTACACCATCACCCATAGAAATCCATTTATCGGTTATTACAGCCGAAGCATCTTCAGCTGCTTCTTTAGGATCTTTAGTTATCAAAATATTTGCTTTCATATTTTTTGCCCACTTAACAATTTTTTTGTTGGGTTCTAATTTTTTTGGACAAGCTATAGCCAATTGAAAATCAAACTGCGCCGCAGCCTCAATTAAAGAATAAACAACATTATTGCCGTCTCCTAACCAGGCAATTTTTTTATTAACTATACTCCCCTTTAATTCTTCATATGTCATTACTGTAGCTAAGATTTGAACAGGGTGTGATAAATTCGTTAAACCGTTAATAATGGGAATATCTAAATGCTTAGAAAATTCTAAAAAATGTTCATGTTTATTCGTCCTCATCATTACGACATCTCCATATTGAGATAAAATTTTTGCAGTATCGTGAATACTTTCATCTCCGCTTCCATAATGGCTTTCTTTCGGATTCAAAACTAAAACATCACCACCCAATTTTTTCATCGCAAGTTCAAATGAAAGCCTGGTTCTAGTTGAAGACTTTTCAAAAATCATAATTAATGTTTTGCCCTTCAAAGGGGCATCATTGTTTATGTTATCTTTTTTTTCCTTTTGTAATTTTGCATGATTAATGATTTTTCTTAATTCTTTTTTATCTATATCTGCTAAATTAATAAAATTTCTCATATCTAACTCATTTCTTTGCAGGTTTTTTCGATTTTATCGATGGCCTCGTCTAATTCATTATTATTTACTATAAGAGGAGGAAAAAGTCTCATGACATTCTCTGATGCTTTTATAGCAAGCATTTTATGATTCATTAGCTTTTTTATAAATTCATCGTTATCCACCAACATTTTCAATCCTTTTATTAAACCAACACCTCTTATTTCTCCGATAATATTAGGATACTTTTCTTTCGTTTTTTTTAAACCTTCATCAAAATATTGACCTTTTTGTTTTGCTTTTTCAAAAAAACCTTTTTCTAAAATAACATCAAGTACTGCTTTTCCCACTGCCATAGCTAACGGATTACCTCCAAATGTGCTTCCATGTGTACCGGCGGTCATTCCAATAGATGCCTTTTTTGTAACTAAACAAGCTCCTAATGGAAAACCTCCTCCAATGCCTTTGGCAATTGGTACAATATCTGGGATAATTCCTGATTTTTCAAACGCGAACATATTTTCGGAACGGCAAAAAGTTTGTACCTCGTCCAAAATTAAAAGTATATCATGTTTGTCACATAGTTCTCTTAACCCCTTAAGACAATAATCTGGTATAAGCCGAATCCCGCCTTCCCCTTGAATAACTTCGCAAATAATTCCAGCCGTATTTTTATTGATAGCTTTTTTTAAAGCTTTATGATCAGCAAATGGTACCTGATCAAATCCATCTACCTTTGGACCAAATCCTTCAATGTGTTTAGGATTATTTGCAGCAAATAATGCTGCTAGTGTGCGACCATGAAATGCACCTTGAAAAGTTATGAATCTATTTTTTTCTAGTTTTCCAATTTTATAAAAATATTTTCTAGCTATTTTTATGCTCGCTTCTACAGCTTCTGTACCAGAATTGCAGAAGAAAACAAAATCAGCAAATGTATTATCTGTTAATCTTTTAGCCAGAGCTTCTTGCTCTGGAATTTTAAAATTATTGGAAATGTGCCATAATTTTTTTGATTGTTTTTGAATTGTTTTTACTAAATGTTCGTGACAATGACCCAAAAGATTCGTAGCTATTCCTTGCACAAAATCAAGATATTTGTCTCCGTTTTCGGCAAAAAGATAGCTTCCTTTTCCTTCCTTAAAGGAAATGGGTTTCCTTGCGTATGTATTAAGAATAGAGCTCATAAATAAACTAAGATTTTATTTTATAACCTTTTTTGAACAATAAATATGCAGCAAACCAAGTAATACAGCTTAATATAGTAAGATAAAAAAGTCCGAACTGTATTGATCCATCTGAGATGCCTAAAAAACCATACCTGAATCCATCGATGATATAAAAAAATGGATTAATTTCACTGATACTTTTCAAAACATCTGGCAATCTATCAATTGAGTAAAAGGTACCTGATAAAAAAGAAAGAGGTACTATAATAAAGTTCGTAGCAGATGCCATATGATCAAATTTTTCTGCCCATAAACCAATAATAATTCCAATGGAGCTCAAAATAAAGGCACCTAAAAGTGTGAAAATAAAAATATAGAAAAAATTATAAAATTTTAAATCAATAATAAAACTAAATACAACTATAGAAGTCAAAGCGATCATAATACTTCTAGTACACGCTGCTAAGTTTGTAGCTAAAGTAATTTCTTCAGCTGTCAAAGGTGCATACAAAATATCAACAATATTGCCCTGAATCTTTCCAATCATTACTGAAGAAGCAGAATGAGAAAAAGCCTGTTGTATAACCTGCATTGCAATAAGACCAGGAGCAAGAAAGGTTATAAACGGGTATCCCAACACTTCTCCTCTATCGTTGCCAATGGCTAATGAAAGCACCAGTAGAAAAAGCAATGAAGTTATAAGAGGCGATATAATGGTTTGGATAAAAACTATCAAAAATCTCAACACTTCCTTTTTATAAAGTGTCCAAAATCCAATCCAATTAACATAACCAAATTTTTTCTCGTAAATTTTATATTTATTTTCAATTTCAACCATGAAGAAGCTTATATATTAAATGTGAATTAAATAAAAAATCTCCATTTACCTAGTTATTGACAATAAGATATCCACATAGAGTATTTTTTTTTGTTGCAAGCACAATATATAGTAGCTTTAATCAGCGTGAAACAAAAATGAGTTGGAACGAACATACAGTAAAAATACTTAGAGAATCTTGGGGAAAACTCACTGCTAGTCAGATTGCCGCAAAGATTGGTGGCAACGTCACGAGAAACGCTGTAATCGGAAAAGCACATCGCTTGAATTTACAAGTTAAGACAACTTCGAAAAAAACAGTATCAAAGGTAAAAACGGAAAATAATAATACCGAAGTTAAACAACAAAAACTCACTGGCAGAATAAGTAAATTTAAAGCATTATTGTTGAATCCATCCTTTCCTCCAGAACAACCAACCAAATTACTCGATTTGACCGATGAACATTGTAGGTGGCCACTGGGAGAAAAAATGAAACCGGCAACTTTTTTTTGCGGTCGCAAGATTGAAGAATCGAAAAATTCAGGAAAAAAGCTAAAATATTGTGCGCTTCACTTGCTTTACGGCTATGTTCAAAAAACTGATAAGGAAGAAGATCAAATTAGCGATGGAGATTTACCGCAATTATTAGAAAAGAAGACAAAAATTAAATCCGCATCATAATCAATCAAAAATTTATCTTTCAACAGATATAATCAGTCCAATCGTATATTAAAACATTTTGCTATAGTAAAAAAGAACAAGTATCTCACTAAAAAACTCGATCAAATGAATCATACAATATAATTGGTTCGAACGATTGTTGTTTAATATTACTATTATTTAACACTATAATTATTTTAAAGATATTTGACTTAATACAATCACAAAAGTTTTTAGCTAAACCTTGGCAAATTCACCACCGTCTCTATAACGATATAACCACTCAGACATTTTACCCTCAACATCTACTGGACTAATTTTAAGGTCATTTATCGTTAAATAATTTCCCGAAACAATATTATCTTTCTCACCTAATATTAAACATTGGTCCTTGGTCAGTAGTGGTCTGCCTGGTAATAACTGAAGTATCGCGCCAACAATTTTTCCAAGTGATAATGGCATATCTATAATTAATTTTTTTTTTCCAATTATTTTAAGAATTAATTTTACCATATCTCCGAAGCTGATAACTTTATTGCCTCCGATTTCAATAATTTTTCCTTCGTTCCCTTTTATTTCTATGACGTTCACTATTGCTTTAGCTAGATCATTAACGAATATCGGCTGAAATCGAAATTTTGAGCTCACTACGGGTAGAATTGGAAAGATACTTAATTTTCCCCAGAGATTTGTAAATTCGTCTTCAGCTCCCACTACAAGGCTTGGACGTATAATAACGCTTGAATTAAAATTCTTCAAAACCTTTTCTTCTCCAGAAAATTTACTCTGCTGATAGATTGACTTTGAATTTTTATTTGCGCCGATGGCTGATACATGAATAAATTTTTTACATTCAGTCGTAGCACAAACCTTTGATATATAATCAGGTAGTTCAGAATGAATTTTAAAAAAATCTTCAGATGGTCCAAGTATACCTATTAGATTCAAAACGTAGTCTGACTTTTGTATTGCTTTCTTAATTTCGGTAAAATTAAATTTTACAATGTTTACGTAACCGGTGCGAGCTTGAGTTAAGATATAATTTTTTCTAAAAGGATTTCTAGAAATCACTATAGACCTATATCCTTTTCTATCTAAGTATTTTACGACATAGCGGCCTACAAACCCAGCACCCAAAATTGTACAAATTTTATTGTTTTCCATTTCAAATTCTTGCCACGAATAGTATATATGATAATAACTATAATATGACTATTAACATCCAAAAATTCAAAGGCGATTTAGACGCAGAAACTTTGAAAAAACTATCACAATGTCCTGAACTATTTATAGATGTGGAAGCTACTGGTTTAAAATTAAAAGTCCGTGACAGACTTTCTTTAGTCAGTATATCAACTGGCTCAAACGACGTTTTCATAGTACAACCTTCTAAAGAATACCAATGCAAAAACTTAGTATCTTTATTAACTAACGAAAAAATTGGCAAATGTGGGCACTATCTAAGGTTTGATTACACAGCCTTGTCTCATTTTCTAAAATGTGAAATTAAAGGCGAATTAACCTGTACAAAAATTATGTCAAAAATCGCTAGAGGTTATGCGAGTCAACACGGACTAAAAGAATTAATTGCAGAGTTTGCTAATACAAAAATCAAAAAAGATCTCGGATCAAGCACGGACTGGTCTAAAGATATTGAACTACTTACGCCAACACAGTTAACTTACTGCGCCAATGATGTGATTTTTTTAAAAAAAATCAAGGAGGAACTTTTAAAAATATTAATAAGAGAAGGCAGAGAAAATTTATACAAACAGACGATTAAATGGTTGCCAGTCAGAGTCCAGCTTGATTTGGCAGGATATTCTGATACAGATTTATTTTCACATTCATGAACAAAGATTTGCAAATTGCTAAACAAACAGTTCAAACTAGTATTAATGCATTAAAAAAATTATCGTCTAGTTTCAATCGCTCCTCGCAATTCTCAAAAGCCGTTAATCTTATGTGCAAAACAAAAAATAAAGTTTGCGTGGTTGGTGTTGGCAAGTCTTTTTTAATAGGTGCTCGTGTGGCTTCATCTTTAAGCAGTCTAGGAACGCCAAGTGTCGCATTTTCAGCTAATGAACTTTCGCATGGTGGATTAGGTTTTTTTTCAAAAGATGATACTATTTTAATTTTTTCAAAGTCTGGTTCATCAGCAGAGCTTAATGATGTAATAAAACATTCGCAAAGATTTAGTATTAAAGTTATCGGTGTCAGCTGTAAATCAAATTCAATGTTACTTAAAAATTCTACAATTAAAATCTTGCTACCAAAAGTTGCTGAACCAGTACAAACATTAGCGCCAATATCAACAACAGCCATGTTTGGCTGTCTCGGTGATAGTTTGGCAATAGCATGTTCTAAAAAAAAAAAATGGACAAATAAAAAATTTGTTTCAAATCATCCATCAGGTACATTAGCGACCGCACTAATTCGTGTTAAAGAAATAATGTCAAAAAATATTCCATTAATAAATTCAAAAAAAACGATGAAATCTGCTGTGGCAGAAATGAACAAAAAAAAACTTGGAATGGTTTGTGTAAAGTCACCAAAAGGTATTCATATAATTACAGATGGAGACCTAAGAAGATTTTCGAATAATTTATTTAAAAGAAAAATTATGGAAATTATTACTAAAAATCCAGTTTGGATTTCAGAAAACGCGACTGCTTTATCAGCAATTGAAAAAATGACAACTTTAAAAATTTCATCACTTTTAGTATCAAAAAATCAAGATATTGAAAAAAAAATTAAAAAAGTTGAAGGTATCATAACAATGCTGCATTGTTTAAGCAGAGGAATCAAATGAAAAAGAATATAATATTTATACAGTTAGGTCTTTTATTTATAGGTATTGTTTTAGTTTTTTCTTTCTATTTCTACCCAAATATGAAAGTGAGTAAATTAAAAGAGAAAACTATTCAAAAGGAAATAGTAGGAAACGAAACTGATGCAAATATCAAAAATGAATTTACTAACGTAATTTACAAAGGAAAAAATACGGGAAATGTTTTTACCATTTTAGCGGATAAGGCAGAAATTAGAAAAGATACTGATCTTATTTACATGAAAAATATGTTTGTAACAGTTGTGCTCGGAGATGGAGATTGGATCATTCAATGTGAGGTTGGAACATATAATAAAACCACCTATGACATTACGTGTTCAAAAAATATGAAGGCCTCTTCATTGGGTGGCAACACAACCATTTATAGTCAAAATCTTGACTTTATTGCAGATGAATCTGCCACCATATACAACAAAGTTTCAATTGTTGACAAAGAAGGATTTGAATTGCAATCAGATCGAATATTTTACGATTTTGAAAGTAAAATTTATAAAGTCAATATGTTTAATGCTGATGAAAATGTTAAAATAAAATTAATTAAATGAAAAAATTATTCAGAATAATAAAATTCAAGTCTAAACCCATTTTGGTAGCCAAAAACCTATCTAAATCATTCAACAAACGTTTAGTATTAAATCAAATTAATTTTCATCTAAATAGAGGTGAAATATTTGGAATCCTTGGGCCAAATGGATCTGGAAAAACTACATTATTTAATCTAATTTTAGGAGTTCATTCTTTAGATAATGGTAAAATCATCATCAATGGAGAGACTATAAATTCACATCCCATACATTTTCGTTGTTCAAATTATAAAATTTCTTACGTTCCGCAAAATTCTGCTTGTCTTTTAGGATTAAGTGTAGAGGAGAATTTAGAATCAATTTGCGAAATTAAGATAGAAGATAAAATTAAAAGAAAAGAAATTGTTCAGGAACTCCTAGCAAGATTTAACTTGGACAACATAAAACATAGCTTAGCTCATTCATTATCTGGTGGTGAAAGACGAAGATTATCTATAAGTATGGCGCTAGTCACAAAACCTAATATACTCTTATTGGACGAACCGTTCAGTGCATTAGATCCCTTAAGCGTAGAAACAATTCGAACTATAATATCTGACCTACAGCGTTCTTCTATTTCCTGCATTCTTTCAGATCATAACATTTCTTCAACTTTACAATCTGTTGATCGTGCGATTCTAATATCGAATAGTATGGTAGTAGCAGAAGGTTTCCCGAAAGAATTATTAAACAATAAATTAGCGAAACAATTATATTTTGGCCAAGATTTTAGAATTTAGCCTCAATGAATAATAAGTTTTCTGTCCTAATCAAAGACAAAATAAGTAGTTACAATAAAAAAATAATAGTTCCGTCAGATAAGAGCATTACACATAGATGCATAATTCTCGCCTCTCAGTGTTGTGGGATAAGCAAAATAGCTGGTTTACAAAGTGCAGACATCCTTTCTACAGTTAATGGATTGCGACGGCTAGGTGTCCGAATAGAAATAAAGGATGGGATGTTTTACGTTTATGGTAACGCAATTTCGGGTTTTAAAAAATTTACCGGGATCATTAATTGCTCTAATAGTGGTACGAGTCTTCGAAGTTTTCTGGGAATTTTAACTTGCTATCCTTGGCCAGTAACTTTGACTGGGGATGCTTCGCTGCGAAAACGACCGGTTCGAAGGTTAACAAATTATCTTGAGCGTATCGGTGCAATTATAACTCATCCGAAAAATAAAAAATTTTCTTTACCAGTTCGTATTCACGGAACTTACGATTGGGCTCTAGCACAACAACATTATTTGAAAATTCCCAGCGCCCAGATGGCCAGTGCTTTGATTTATGCTGGTTTACAAACAAAAGGTGTCACAGAAATAATTGAAAGTAGCGCAGAAACTAGAGATCACACGCAACGTCTTCTTAAAAGTTTAAAAGGCTCTGATATCATTGTAAAAGAAAAAAAGGGAAAAAGAATTACAAGAATTAGAGGCCAGGCAGAAATGCATAGATTTTCGATTCGTATTCCAGGCGATTCCAGCAGTTGTTGTTTTTTTTGCGTGCAGACCTTGCTTTCAAAAAAATCATCTTTGCTCATAAAAAATGTTTGTGTCAATGATACAAGAATTGGATTTATAAAAATTTTAAAAAGAATGGGAGGAAAAATTAAAATATTAAACAAAAAAAAATACTTTGGAGAACCTGTGGCAGATTTATATGTACAGTCGTCTAATTTAAGAGGTATTAAAGTACCCATGAAATGGATAACCAGTTCTATTGACGATCTTGTAGTGTGTAGTTTGGCTTTTGGTTTAGCAAAAGGTCAAAGCTACTTTAAGGCACCTGAGATGCTCCTTAAGGAGACGAATCGAATAAAAGCTATATCAGAATTACTTAATAAATTGGGGATTAGGGCAAAAATTATAAAAAAAGATTCTTTAAGAATTTGGGGCAATCCAAATATAAAAACAAAATCAAAAAAAATTATTAAAATATCTTCGAATTTAGACCACAGGGTTGCTATGACATGCTTTGTTGCAGGAACTCTCGGGGCAAATATTTTAATAAAAGGATTTAATACGGTGAAAAGTAGTTTTCCTAATTTTTTAAAACTTCAAAAGCAAATTGGTGCAAAATATGAGATTAAAAAAAACTAAACCAATACGAATAGCTATAGATGCAACTGCAGGATCAGGTTCTACTTCATTGGCGCTTAGATTAGCTAAGTATTATAAACTAAGATATCTTGACACAGGAAAAATTTATCGATGGTGTGCTTTACAGATAATTCAAAAAAAACCAAAAAATAAAATTAAATTTTTAAAGAAAAGAATTAAAAGTTTAAATCTTAAAAAATTGCAAGATAAAAAATTAATTGACGATAAAGTTGCTCAAGTTACATCGCAAATATCTAGCGATATCCGTTTGCGCAAATTGATTTTCAGCTATCAAAGACAGATCGCTTACAATATACCTAAAGGATGTAGAGGCAGCGTACTAAACGGTCGTGATGTAACCCACAACATTGTTCCTGATGCAACTTTTAAATTCTATATGACAGCAAGTATTTTTGAAAGAAGTCGGCGAAGGCAAAAAGAGCTAAAAAAGCTTGGAAAAAAAGTAACTTTTAAAGAAATAATGAAAAGTTTAAAGAAAAGAGATAAATCTGACAAAAACCGCCCAAGAAAACAAGGAAGACTCGTAAAAACTAGAGAATCACGGTTGATAAATACTACTCACCTATCTATAAATGAGTGCTTTCTAAAAGTTAGAAAAATAATCGATAGAAAGCTAAATAAATATGGAAGAAATTATAAAAGAGAAAAGTTCAAAACACATCGAATTTGAGAAACTTCTCAACGAAGATCTTGCCCATAGAACATTTAAAGAAGGAACGATAATTCCTTCAACGGTGACGGCTATTTCTAAGAAGTGGGTTTGGTGTGATGCTGGACTCAAATCGGAATTTGCGATAAATATTTCTGAATTTCAACTAACTAAGACGCTCGAGTCTCTAAAAATTGGTTCAAAGATTGAAATTTTGTTAGAAAAAATCGAACATCCACGTTCGGGAGAACCAGTTGCATCTTTTGAAAAAGGAAAAAAGGTACGTTCCTGGCGAGCAATGCAAACTGCCTTCGAAAATAATTCCAAGATCTCTGGGATCGTCGTAGGACGCGTTAAAGGCGGATTTGCGGTTTCGGTAGATAGTTTTCTGGCGTTTCTACCGGGTAGCCAGGCAGGCACAAAAAAAATAACCAATGATGAACTATCTCAATTAATGAAAGAACCTCACACCTATCTTATTTGTAAAATCGACAAACGTCGCATGAATGTTATTTTATCAAGAAAACAGGTGTTAGAAGAAGCTTTAAATGAAAGTCGTGAAAAAGAAATTGCCAAACTGAAAGAGGGAATGATAATTGACAATGCGACCTGCAAGACGATTACACCATGGGGGGCATTTTTTTCTTTTGGTTCACTTGAAATTTTGGTGCACATAAACGAATGTAGTTGGTCGCGCATCTCGACTCCGGGAGATCTTTTAACAGAGGGTCAGACCAGCCGTCTGAAACTTATAAAAATAGAAGGAACACGTCTTAACGGTTCAATCAAACTCCTTCAGCCTGATCCGTTTATAGAAGCTTCTAACAAATATAAACCTGGTCAGATCGTCAAGGGGATCATAAGCTCTGTGAAAGATTATGGGGCTTTTTGCAATATTGAACCAAATTTGACTGGATTAATTCATCAGACTCAAATAGATCATTTAAATCCGAAAATCCACCCAGCTAAGATTTTAGCTGTAAGCCAAAAAGTCTCTGTCCAAATCCTTTCCATATCAGTAGAGGATCGAAAGTTAAGTTTAAGTTATAAAAATACATTCCCATCACCCTGGGTTTCGTTTAAGGAAAAATTTAAAAAAAATTCTGTGGTCTCGTGTCATTTGAAGTCAAAAACTGATTATGCAGCCTGGCTTCTTATAGAGGATACACTTGTAACTGGGATGTTGCACATTAATGATGTAACGCACGATTCAAATAAAAAAGAAGAAAAATTAGCAAGCTGGAACAAAAAAGATGTTTTTAGGTGTCAAATAATCGAAATTGACGATAAAAATATGCGTGTACGTCTTTCATTAAAATCTTTAGAGCCGAATCCATTTGATTTTTTCAAAGACAAAAAAATCAACTCAATAATTACCGCAATTGTAGATTCTGTTAATAAAAAAGGAGACATTTTAGTGTATCCTGGAAATAACAAAAAATTAAAAATTTTAATTAAGAAGGGCAAATTCGAAAAAGATGAAGTAACCCAAACAAATAGATTCACTCCTGGAATGCGCGTAGACTGCATGATAACCGAGCTTCGCCCAGAAAAAAATAAGGTTACTCTGTCAGTTAAAGCAGCCGAACGAGCTCAAGGCAAAGAAATGCTAAAAAAGTATGGTTCAGCAGGAATCGGCACAGGACAAGTACTAGGTGACATATTGGGCAAAGCATTAAATTTGAAGGATAAAAAAAAATCAAAAATTGAAGAATAGTTATTTAATAATTCATGGTCAAATCTGAATTGGTGCAAAAACTTTGCGACACACATCCGAACATCTTGCATAAAGACATAAAAAAAATTGTAGAAATTATAATCTTTGAAATGATCGAAGCACTTTGCCGCAATGAAGCAATAGAGATAAGAGGTTGGGGCCGCATCAAAACTGTGATGAGAAGAGCTAGGGTGGGCAGAAATCCTAAAAATTCTAAAACTATTCAAATATCAGAAAAAAAAGCAATAAAATGGAAAATGAGTAAGACACTATATAATCGATTAAACGAGAATTTTGCTGAAAACAAAATATTTGCCACCAATTAAAATATAATTTGAAAATCAGTGAATAGAATTATTCTTGCTTTAGACACTACAAACTTAGAAGAAGTAATTAGTATTAGCAAAAAAATCAAAGATAAAATATTTACCATTAAACTAGGACTTGAATTTTTTAACGCACACGGTAAGGAAGGTATAAAAAAAATCAACGAGGTAGGCATAACTAATTTAATGCTAGACTTAAAAATAAAAGACATACCTCAAACAGTTTATAAAGCAATCAAAGTACTTAACGATGTTAAATTTTCTTTTTTAACTATTCATGGCACTGGTGGTAAAGCTATGATTGAAAAAGCCAAACAAGCTGCAAGTGAAATTGAATCACAACCAAAAATATTAATGGTAACTATTTTAACAGCTTTAGGAGATGATGACTTAAAAAATATGGGAAGCGAAAGTAGCGTGATACAACAAGTTGAACATTTAGCTAAAATAGCAAAAGAAACAGAAGTCGGCATAGTATGTTCGGGGCAGGACGTTAAAATTGTTAGAAAAATTATTGGCTCAGATCTCTTAATATTTACCCCAGGAATCCGTATGCCTGGAGATAGCGCTGATGATCAACGACGAGTTTGTACTCCTTTAGAAAGTATAAAAAATGGGAGTGATAAAATAATTATGGGGCGAAGCTTGGTTAAAGGAAATATTTTGGAAAACCTAAATCGGGTGTCAGCCTCTATAAAAATTTAAATAAATGCCACTAGAATTGAAAATTTGTGGCATAAATTCACAAAACATAATTGAAGAGATTATAAAAAATGGTGGATGTAAATATTTAGGATTTGTTTTTTATCCGATTTCTCCGCGAAATCTATCAATTGAACAATCTAAAAAACTTACATCAATTGTACCGGATCATATAAAAAAAGTAGCTGTTTTGATAAAACCAGAAAATAGTTTTGTTGAAAAAATTAAAGATCAATTTGACTATCTTCAAGTCTACGATAGTTCGCCATCAGAAATTAAGGAATTAAAGTTAATATCTAATAAAAAAATTATTCAAGCTATAAAAATAAAAAAAAGAGAGGATATAAATTCATATAAACAATACGTTGGAGTCGCCGATGAATTCCTATTTGACTCATCAGGAATGGAAGAAAGTTTTTCATTTAATTGGGACTATTTAAAAAATATTGAAATAGAAGGATGGTTTCTTGCTGGCGGTATAAATATTAATAATTTGAAAGAAGCATCAAAAATTTCACAAAAAATTGATATTTCCTCTGGTTTGGAGGATAATCCTGGAAAAAAATCAATTCAAAAGGTTTCTGATTTTTTACGGGAGGCAAAAAAATTATGATGAAATTAAAAAAGGGTAAACTTTTAATCGATCAACATAATAAAAATTATTTATATGGTGAAAAATTCGGTGGCAATTATGTGCCGGAAACCCTAAAAAAGCCAATTGAAGATCTGGCCAACCTTTTTGAAAAACTCCGTCACGACAAGAAATTTTTAAATAATAGAGATTATTATTTTAAAAATTATGTAGGAGCCCCAACTCCTTTTTTTAAATTAAAAAATCTAACTAAACATTTAGGTGGTGCTCAAATTTGGTGCAAGCAAGTCTCGAAAGCCAAAGGTGGAGCTCACAAAATCTATAATGCTACGGTTCATGCACTTATATGTAAAAGAGCTAAAAAAAAATACATAATTGGAGACACGGGCGCTGGATACGCCGGTAAAATGCTAAGTATGGCTGCTAAAAAATTCGGTCTTAAGTGTAAAATATTTATGGGAACCAAAGATATTGTGCGCCAAGCAATTAACTGTCATGCCATGAGAAAAAATGGAGCTGAAATCGTTCCTGTAGATTCGGGAAGTAAAACTCTTGTCGATGCTGTTAGTGAATGTATGAGATATTGGGTTTCCAATTGTGATACGACACATATGTGTGTAGGTTCAACCGTTGGACCTAATATATTCATTAAAATTTGCGCGTGGAGTACTGCACAAATTTCTAGAGAGCTCATGGTTCAAATAAAAAAAGAATTTGGAAGAGTTCCAAAAAAATTAAAGTTAATTAATTGCGTAGGTGGAGGATCTTCCGCAATGGGTTTTTGGAATGAATTTGTAGATTATGACAGAAGTCAAGTTGAATTTATCGGCGTTGAAGCTGGTGGTCCAAAAAATAGTAAAAAACATGCTGCGCCATTAACCAAAGGAGCCAAGATTGGTATTTTACATGGAGCAGTTCAATATGTAATTCAAGATGCTGAAGGTCAGATAGAAGAAACAGAATCTATCAGCGCAGGTTTGGATTATCCAGGAGTTTCTCCATTACATTGTCTTTTAAAAGATTCAAAAAGAGCCAGATATACTTCTGCAACTGATGAGGAAGCTCTTCAAGCTTTTAAATTGGTTTCAAGATTAGAGAAAGTTAGGCCGTCATTGGAACCTGCTCACGCATTTGCTGAAGCTATTAAAATAGCCCCAAGATTAAGTAAAGATACTATTATTGCGGTAGATAGTTGTGGTGATGCCAAAAAAGATATGAAAATTATAAAAGAAAGTTTGGTGTATAATTTATGAAACTTTCAAATATAGCATCAGCATTTAAAAAATGTAGGCAAGAACACAGGCCAGCACTTCTAACTTACACGGTTTCGGGAGATCCTAACAAAAAAAAATCTTTCGAAATCCTAAAAGCCATTTCTTCACATGCAGATATTTGTGAAATTGGAATTGGACACAATTGCAATACAGGTGACGGAAAACAAATTCAAGATAGCACATACAGAGCAATCAAAAATGGTATAAAAATTAAAGATACATTTGCAATCGTAAAAAGATTTAAAAAAACCAAAAATGCCAAACCTTGTATTCTTATGGGTTACTATAATTCTGTCATTCAATATGGTGAAAATCGATTTATAAAAAAATGCAAGCAAGTCGGAGTTGACGGACTAATTGTTGTTGATCTGCCTTGGCCGGAAAATAAAAACTTTTCAAAAAAATGTAAAAAAAATTCTATTAATTTTATACAACTTGTTTCTCCCACTACATCTAGTTGCAGAATGAAAAGAATCATAAATAATTCTCATGATATGATTTATTATATCAGCATGTTATCTACGACTGGAGGCAGACTTAAAGTTTCTCCAAAGGAAATTTTGAAAAATTATAATAAAATTAAAAAAATAAATAAGTCTAAAAATTTAGTAATTGGCTTCGGAATTACAGTCAAAACCATTTCATCATTAAAAAAAGCTGATGGTCTAGTAGTTGGTAGTGCATTATGTAAGGGAATATCAGAATCAATCAAAAAAAGACAAAATCCTGTCACAAAGGTAAGTAATATGGTAAAAAGTTTGAGGGTAAAATTGAAATGAATTCTTGGATAACAAATTGGAAAAAAATAAAAATTAAAGTAAAAAAAATTCTCAAAAAACAACCAACTGATAAACAAAAAACTGACTGGAAAAGCTGTCCGCAGTGCAAAAAAATTAGTTACCTACCTGATCTCATTGCCAACTACTACGTATGTGAATGTTCTTTCCATTTTGATTTTCCTGCAAAGAATCGATTAGATAGCTTATTTGATTCAGGTTATGAAATTATAGACACAGCAAATAGTATTGATCCGGATCCTTTAAAATTTGAGGTGGATGAAAAATACAAATATTCTGATAAGATAAAAAAATATCAGAAGATCACTCAACAAAAAAGTGCCCTGCTATGTGCTTCTGGAAAAATATCTAATTTACGTGCAGTAGCAGTATGTTTTAATCCATTGTTCGGTGGTGGACGCCTAGGCACAGTTGAGAACGAAGATTTTTTGACTGCCGCCCGTCATGCTATTAAAGAAAAAGTAGATTTATGGATAGTAATCTTTCAATCAAGTGGAATTGATGTTCACACCGGAGTGACTGGACTCGCAGGTGGAATGGTAAAAACGATAATAGCAATGGATGAAATAAAAAAAGCAGGCATTCCAACTTTTGCGATTGCTGCAAGAGCAGTTACTGGGGGTACATTAGCGAGCTGCTACTACAAACATGATTTTTTAATCATCGAAAGCAAATGCGTTTCAGATATTTTATTTTCGGGCCGACGCGTTACTGAAAATATTTTAAAAAGTTCTGATCAAATTCCTGAAGATTTTGGTACTGCGTCTGGAGTAATGAAGGCAGGATTGGCCGATATTACCCTTGAAAGTCGAAAAGAATTAAAGGAGACTTTGGTTAGGTTGGCTTCAATAATTTTGAAAAGAGGAGAATTACTTGATAAAAAAGATTCAACAACAAATAGTCCTGAAGAACAAATCTCAACTTCTCTACAAAAAACTTCAGAAGCAGTATAGCCGTAGAATCAATCTTGATTTAAAAAGAATAAATTTAGCCCTAAAAAAATTAGGCAATATTCATGAGTCTATCAAAAATCCAATAAATATTATTGGAAGCGATGGTAAATATTCAACTCTAAAATCGCTTCAGTATTTTATTCAAGAAAACAAAGAAAAAGTTTCTACCTTTGAAAGTCCTCATCTATTTGATGTAAGACATCGTATCTGGCTTAAAGATAAATTCATAAGCATCAAAGAATTGAAAAAAAACATTAAAACTATAGAAAAACTTAAAGTAAGATTAACTTTATTCGAGTTAATTTCTCTCATTTTTTATATTTCAGCATCGAAACTAAAAAGCATTTCTTATGCTTTGGTCGAGGCTGGACTCTTTTATGCTAAAGATTCTACTAGAGTGTGGAATCAGCCCAAATGCCAAATAATTACAAATATAAATAAGCAACACTTAGAGTGGGTTGAGCCAAAAACTTTAAGGGCAATTTGTCAACAAAAAGTAGGATATTTAAGTAAAAAAACTACAATTTATGTGGGCAAACAAGAAACAAAAACTATGCAAATAATTAAAGAAATACTAAAAAAAAATCCAAGTAGACAAGTTTATTACGGAAGCGGGTGGACTCTAAAAAGGTTTGGTAATGTGAGAATTTATAAAGATAACAGTGGAAAAATAATTTTAAAATCTAAAAAAATTCTAAGTGATGGGTTGTGGGACAATGTTGGACTCGCAATTAGAGTTGCGAGAGATTTAAAAATCTCTAAAAAAAATATCCTAAAGACACTACCCAAACTTGAATTTGAAGGAAGGCTTCAATATATTAAAGGTAAATTAACCAAATTATTAAATCCAAAAGAAAAACTTCTAGTTGACGGATGCCATTCAGAAGCAAGTGCTAAAAACTTATCCTCTTATTTAAAAAGTATCGATAAGGATATTTATGGTATCTGGGGCATGCTAAAGCATAAACATCCCGAGCTTTTTATCAAACACTTTAAAGGAATTTTTAAAAAAATTATTGCAGTTAAAATTCCTGATGAACCAAACTCATGCAAACCTCAACAATTAAAACAAATAGCAAACCGATCTGGTATTAACTGTGATGTTGCTCCTAATATAGAATCTGCAATTAAACAGCTATCTAACAAAAAACCAAAAGTAATCGTATCCTTCGGATCATTATATTTAATTGGAAAAATTTTAAGTTTAAATTGAAAGATTGTCGCGAAGCCAGCTGGAAACGTTAGCTTTTGTAGTTGCGCCGACTTTTTGACTTTTAACCTGCCCATTCTTATCGAATAGGATAAGTGTGGGAACGCCTCGAATCCCAAAACGAGTAGGGACATTAGGTTGAGAGTCGATATCCATATAAAAAAATTTTAACTTATCTGACATTTCGTCCGAGAGTTCTGAAATTATTGGTTTTAACATTTTACATGGATTGCACCAGGTGGCACTAAATTGAATCAAAGAATTTTTTCCTGACTTTAGTACTTCTTTTTCAAAATTTTCATCAGTTAAATCCTGTAAAGCCATAAGATAATTTCAATCTATAAATTTATTAGCAAATGTCAATTATACTATTTGATATTATAAAATTATTTTTACTCATTAATTTTTTTTCGATGTCTAAACTGCTTTTTCATAGGACCTTCTCATTTCATGCAAATAAGCATCTATATCGTTCATATAATCTAATTTCTCTCTTGAAATACCTTTTTCATTTCTAATATCATCACAAAGTTTTTCTGACATGGGCAGAGTTGTGAATCGCGTTTCTTCAATGCTTAGAATTTTTTTGGCAATATCACTATGTATTGCGTTATAGTCTTCTTTGGATAGTACATCGCTTTGATTTTGATAAATTAACCTTTTTCCAAGATAACGAAATCTAAAATCATCTAATTCATTAACAATTTGATTTCTTTTGCCCCAATCATCAGTCTCGTGAAAAGCTGCCATTTTTTCCTGATCGTGCTGTGAAGCAAATCCATTTGAATAAAGAAGATTCTCAACTAAATTTTTCTCATTCTTATCTTTTGATTTTTCTTTTTTTTCTCTTGCAAGCTCCCCTAATGCTTGACTGACATTGTTGCCAAATTCTTTATTATCGTGAATTATCTTCGCTCTTTCTTTAATTTTTTCTAGACCCAGAGTCTTGTATAAATCTAAATTCATTGAATATGAATAATGAAGGACAACACTATTTTTATTTAATGGAAGAGGCCTACAGAATTTACCTGGTTTTCGGAGCACTTCTTTTAATGCTTTTTTAGAAAGATTTATTAAATCATTCGGATCATTTTCGAGCGCAAATACCATTGGCCAAGTATATTCTCCATGATCACACAAATAAGTCACACACGTCGGTCTACCAACTCCATACCAGTAAAATACTGCAGTAAAAATTCTATTTCCTTCTATTTCTTTTTTGCTTAAAGCCTTTGTGGTTGTATGCGTTACAGAGTCATAAATAGGTTTGGCATTTTTTTTCAATTTCTTAAGAATTTCCATCACAACTTTGCAATCTCCAATACTAGTATGAAGTGTTTTTTTATCTAATTTATCAACATTAACTTCCGCTAAATCTGAAAGTTTAAAGGAAAAATTGCCTTTTGCATTTTTTGTGGCATTAATACTGTTAGGATAAAAAATTTTAGCTGCTCTCGCGAAAGGTAAATAGTCAGCAACCTCGTTTTGATTTTGCTTTAGGACATAAATGGGAAGTAAAGATCTATAGTTTTCTTTTTCAATAAAAGGAAAATCGAAACCATGTCCGTTCCAACTTCCCCATAAACATGGACTCCATTTTTTTATAATGCGATGAAATTCATACATCATATTCAAGTGACTCATGTTTGACTTCATCATTTTATGAAATCCTTTATTCACCCACATACTGTAAGGATCGGGCACATGGCCAGGTTTGTTTCTACAGAAAAATTCAAAGCTATCCAACTGCTCAAGTTCAGGCGAGAGTAATATTCCACCCACAGAACAAATAACTCCCGTTGAGGTGCTGGAATTAATACTTTCACAATCAATTAGTGCTATATTTTTCATCTAACTAAAACCAAATAATATTTTTAATTACTTTCATCTCTAAATCCGAAAAATTAGTTTTTGTCATTTTTATCCTCCATATCTTTTAATGCAGCTTCCGCTTTTTCCATTTCGGTTTTTATCTTCTCTGAAGTACGTTGAATCTCCTCCGCACTTTTATAACTTTGTTCCATTTTGTTATAATGTTTATCAATAGAATCTTGATGGTTTATAATAAGCCTTTTAAATGTATCTATATGTTTTAAAAAACTTTTGGCTTTTTCATCAACAGCGATTGAATTAAAACCTAAAAGAATAGCGGAACAGTAGGCTGAAAATGTTGAAGGCCCCATAAAAGTAACCTTATATTTTCTATGAATCTCTTCAATCCACAGCTCTTTGTTTTCGGCAACATGGGTATTTAATTCTAAATAAAGACTTTCACTTGGAACATAGACACAGGCAAAATCAGTGCTAATTGGACTATTAATATATTTTTTACTAACATCTCTAGCTTTGCTTCCATAATCTTTTACAATGTCTTTAAATTTTTCATTAATATTTTCATCTCTTTCAAGTGAAGATGGTTGTTTTCTAAGGTCTAATAAATCTTCATACATTGTCTTAGTCCAATGAGAATCAATTG
>Ga0187827_10001141_pt1 | contig 39773 bp, 37 predicted proteins | sample ETNtaG_39_FD_167969 | JGI IMG/M metagenome (GOLD analysis project Ga0187827, IMG submission 167969) | Marine microbial and viral communities from oxygen minimum zone, Eastern Pacific Ocean - ETNP2014_SV_150_PacBio MetaG (Illumina Assembly) | ecosystem: Environmental > Aquatic > Marine > Hypoxic...
TGGATAATATAATCTTTTCCTGAAGTAAATCGCCTTCTTAATTCCAAAATACCTGTCGTTTTATTTATCTTTCTACCAAACAATAAAGGTCCCGTAATAACAGGCTTACTTTTACAGTTAATATCAGACAGAAACCTTTCCGCAAGTGGTGTCTGAACAGCCACATACTTATATTGTGTATTAATTATACCTAATGCATTCTCCTCCCATTCCATTTTTGAATACTCGTTATAAACCGCCGTAAACGAGCCATGGGGTATCATCATGGAAGGTATATTCTTTAGGTCACACAACTCTCCTAAGACCGCAGAGAACATCCGTGAAAACGGAGAAAGAACAAAAACCGGTTCCCATTTATCAAGATATTTATTTAAATTATAAGAATGACCGTATGTCTTATCTATGATTTCAGATTCCAGACTATATTTATATCTCTGCTTTAACCAGGAACCAAGATTGACTCCACGATATTTCCAACCATTTATTATTTTGAAAAGCTTTTCACTGAATTTATTCCTTTTCTCAATAAACACACTATCACCGTTAATGTTCCTGTTTTTATGACAGGGGAGAAAACCATAATCTGGTCGATAATCAGTAAATAAGCCACAAATATTACGAAACGTTGCTTTAAACGACAAACCTATTACAGCTAAGCTATAATTATCACTAAACTTACGTTTCAAATCATTCAAAACCTTATCCATCTGAAAATCAATTGCAGGAGCTATAATCAATTTCTTTTCCGGATTATTAATCTTTTGTATAACGCTGCAAAGAATTCCGCTCAATGTTCTTTTCAGGAATCTAGATATCATTTTCCTAAAGTTCTTAGAATCTATCTGCAAGGATATACTTTTAAATACTATTTTCTTTGCGTTGCATATTTGTCCGGCAATATCAGCTATAAATCTTTCATTGTTCTCAATCGAAGCGCTTTGTTCCATGTATAGCGGTTCCGGCCTGACAGAAACAACCTTCTCAGGTAGATGCCATTCTATTGCATTGCTAATAACTTCAATTTGATATAACCACAAGGAAAGGATAGGCCGTATATAATATATTAAGTTTTCCACATAACTATTTTCCACACCAGTAGAGTCCTTTAAGTAACAATTCCTTCTTATTTGCTCCGTATATTCTTCCAGCACACAAAGCAGTTTTTGGTGTGAAGCTGTGGGACAAAAATGAAAACTATCCACTGCGACTATCCTGTGTTTAAGCAAATGAGACTTGACCAGAGGATTAAATGATATAATTTCAATTTTGTCAGCATTAGATTTGAATTCATTTAAGTATTCCTTTAAAAAAACATTTGCTTCATCAACAAATTCGAGAAACACAAGATAGCCGATCTTTTTCTTATCTTTGATTATCATTAAAACCTAGATATTTATTTCCATTTCATCATATGCAGAGAAAGTATTGACAAAGATTTGTGCTGCCTGTTTTTCTGCATATTTTCTCAAATCCAGTGTGTCATAATTTTCTGCATCAAAATGAATTAAGGCAAGTTTCTTTACTCCAGCATTTCTGGCTGCCTTTGCTGCATCAACAGGTTCCAGGTGAGGCCAAGCAGTACTTTCTTGACCTTCCTTCACCGAACATTCTGCTATAAGTAGATCGGCATCTTGAGACAGATCTATTATGGTGTTACAATAACCCGTATCTGTACAAAAGGCTATTGCTGTACCGCCAAACTCAAATCTATATCCAAGGCAATATGACGGATGGAGTAATTTACTCCATTTTACTTTATATGGAAACCTGGTATGACTTTCCCGTTTGAGTTCATAAACTTTTACTTTATATGGTAATTGGTCAAGCGGCATTGTATAAGGGTGATTAATTATTGTATCTAAATATTGTTTTCCTCCCTCGTAACAACATATTACAAGGCCTTTTTTAAATAGAAATTTGTTTAAGATATGCAAGCCGCTGATATGGTCAAGATGAAAGTGAGTCAGAAAAAGATAGACAGGTTTTTCCTCTGTAATATAATTGCATATTTTATATATACCACTCCCTGCATCCAGGATTATGTAGCAATCCTTAGTATCCAGCAAAACGCAGGTTGTATGACCGGTTTCCGAAGCGTACCAACCGTTAGTACCCAGGAAAACAACCTTGATGTTATCATTCATAAGAACTATTTACGCAATTTCTAGCCTTTTTTCTATTTAAACCCTTAAGGCCTACAACGCAACCATCCGTTATCATTTTCCCAGTCAACTATCAATGACTTTGCTACAATTTAATGTCATCTGTTTACCGGGGAAAAAGCTTTTGTTTCAGCCACAAACTCTAAGAATACGAGATATAAGTACTTATTATTCAACTTTATATTCTTAGAGATATTCAAACAAATCGAAGCAACAGTATTATTCGAGTATATCGAGTGAAGTTTTAAAATGAAACTTAGACTTCTCTTTAAGCAATGTAGATCCCACCATTAACATTTATTTGCGCACCATGAATCAAAGAAGCCCTATCAGAGGATAAGAAAACTACAACATCAGCAAGTTCTTCCGGCATCCCCAACCGATCTTGCCTGATTAACATGCTTTTTTTAAGGCTATCGAGTTCTTTCTCAGGCCATTTCCTTATCATATCCGTTTCTAGCGGGCCTGGATTGACACAATTTATTCTTATTCCATACCTGCCATAATTTTTTGCAAATGATTTTGTCAGCGAAATAACGCCTGCCTTTGAAGCGGCATAATCCGCACCCACAAAAATTCCGCTGGTTTGTCCGGCAAGAGAAGCAATGTTTATAATAGCACCATGGTTCCTTTCCTTCATTATTCCGACAGCTCTCTGAGAACAACGTAAGACAGAATAAAGATTGACTTTCATTATTTTCTCCAACTCAGAGAAAGTAATATCCAGCAGAGGTGTTGTAGAACATATTCCGGCACTATTTATCAATACATCAATCGTTGAATAGAGATTATTAATCTTGTTAAAAGCATCATCAATACTTTGCGGGTCTGAAACGTCCGTATCTATAAAGGAGACGTGTTTTCCTTCCGCATCATATTTTGCTTTAACTTCTTCCCCTTTTTCTTTGTTTTTATCTAGAACAACTACTTTCGCGCCTTCTTTTACAAAAGCTTTAACAAGACAGTGTCCAATACCTCCCACACCACCCGTTATGATAACGACTCTGTTATTTAGCTTTAAATCCATTACTAATAATCCCTATTTTCTAACACTGAAACCACCATCCACAACAATTGTTTGACCTGTGATATAACTTGACTTGTTTGATGCTAAAAAAGCAACGACAGCACCAACCTCTTCTGTCTTTCCTATTCTCGAAAGAACACTTCGTTCTTTCATTGTTTTTTCATCTAAGAGTCCCTTTTTTATATCCCTTCTCACCAACTCTGTATCAATATGACCGGGCGCAATTGCATTAACTAAAATGTTATATCGAGCCCACTCTGAGGCAAGCACTCTGGTTAAAGCCTCAATTCCAGCCTTGCTAACGCTATATGGAGCCCTCCCGGGGAGCGCAAATTTAGACAAAACGGAAGAGATGTTTATAATTTTACCCGAATTTTGTTCAATCATGTATCTGCCCACATGTTTGCAAAACAGAAAATAGCTATCGAGGTTAACTGTAAGAACATTACGCCACTCTGCAAATGTCAATTCAAGAAAAGGTTTATTCAGTTGCACGCCAACATTATTTACTAATATATCGATCCGGCCTAACACGTGGTTAGTATCCTTCACAAATGATATAATCTGAGGCTCTTCAGAAACATCAACTTCTTTAAAAAAACACTGAACTCCCTTAAGCTTAACTTTCTCAGCTGCACCTTCTAGTTCTCCCGTATTTCTGCTACAAATTGCAATGTCATAACCCAGTTCAGCAAGCTTACTCGCAGAGGCAAAACCTATCCCCCTGGATCCCCCTGTTACTAAAGCAACTTTATCTCTGTAACTTTCTTTACTCATATCTTATGCTGATAATACCTTTAAAATATTTCTGTAAAACCTTAAAGAAAATTAATCGTAGAAAGCATTTACACAATTCCTCGCCTTTTCACCCCGAACCACTCTCAGGGCTTCTAAACACGCCTTCTTTCTAACTTCCACTATAGAAGTTGGAGAGTAAAAGGCGCTATGTGGAGTAACAATCAATCTTCCCCGTATCCATTCTTCATCATTCTCCCAATCTACTATAAGTTGTTGAGAATTATCAGAAGGCTCAACAGGTAATACATCAAGACCTGCCGCCCTTACCCGACCTTCTCTCAAGGCTTCTTCAAGGTCCGGTAATTTTATTACCGGCCCCCTGGCAGTATTAATGATTACAGGATTTTTTCTTGCCTGATTAAAGAATTCTTCATTAAGCATACCTTTCGTTTTATGTGTCAGCGGAACGTGAAGCGAGATTACATCTGCATTTTCAGCTATTTCGTTCAGTGTGTCGGCACGTGTTATACCCAATGCCTTGTCAAGGCCATCATTTATATACGGATCGTAAAAGACAACTTTCATTCCAAAGGATTTTGCCCGCATTGCCGTGGCAGTCCCTATTCTCCCCAACCCAATTATCCCCATCACTCTTTGATCCAGCCTGAAAGTCGTATCATTATGCCGGGTCCAATCTCTTCGCTTTACCCTTTCCGTGTAAAGGGGTAATCCCCTGGAAAAAGACAACAAAAGAGACATTGCATGGTCTGCCACCTCACCCGTCCCATAATCCGGAACATTGCAAACTACAATATTGCTCTTCTTTGCCTCAGCAAAATCGACATTGTCAAAGCCAACACCCACACGTACTATAACCTTGCATTTTACGAGCTTCTTCATAAGCATCGCATTGTATTCCATATTATCCCATGCAAGTATTGCATCACAACTTGTCCAAATTTTATCTGAAATAGCATCTGTTTGAATTGCCTGTCCCAGAATAATGTCTGCCTCTGGACCAAAGATCTCTCGCTCAATCTCAATGCCAGTTGTCGTTACATCAGGTAGTAACACCGTTATTTTCATCACTTTTCTTCCTGTTGCAATGGTATACATGCCCTATAAAGCTGCTGTGCCATGGTAAAATCCTCTTGCGTATCAATATCTATCGATTCAATAAATGATACCGTATATAAATAGGGACGTATTCCGAACCAGTACTTCCACTTCACCATATCACTTTTCAATCCCATATAACATGCTCCTGTAACTTCGTAATACGTTTCTAATTCTTGTGAATAGGGGTGCCAATAGCCAGGATTATAATTTATTCCTCTTCCGTGTTTATTCAGGAAAAAGGATTTTTTTGCTAATACCGTAATCAAACTGTCATGTTGCTTTCTGTTTTGCAGAAATTTCTGCACAGTATCGGTAAAATTGCTGAAAAGAGGGCTTGTTGTTAATGCCCACATTACAATAGGATTGCCCTGAATGGTACCCATAATATGCTCTACCGCATCAGCCCAACAAATATCACTCCGGCACATTTCCGCAGCTCTGGGTAAAAATTCAACACCTTTATTAATTGCAATGTTTTTTGCCTTTCCACTGTCACTTGACACATAAATATGGTCAAAACACTGTGCCTGCTTCAACTGTTCAATCTTCAATTCAAGCAAAGACTTATCATTAACGAATGGTTTGAAGTTTTTATCTTCAACCCGTTCGGAACCTTCCCTGACTGGAACCAAAGCTACAGTTTTATTCTTCATCTTTGTCTTTTATAAATACTTTATTTTGAGGAATACTTGGTAGGCGAACGGCTATCACAGTAGTTTCCTTGTATACTCTCTTAATCCGTTCAGTATTCCCCGGATGAAGCATATAAAAACTTCCCGATGTAAGGATAATTTGGTCACCGTCTATTTCATATTCCACCTTCCCACTCAAAACAAGTAAGAATTCAAAACTACATAAATGATGATGCAGATCTTCTTTCTGGCCCGTTGTAAGAACTTTTACGCAGATTTCTATATCATGGCGATGAAATATTGAATCTTTGGGATAGAAATGACCACAAATCCACCCTTTCATAGGGCCGTTGATTATCTCATCGCTCAGATTAGCCACTATATAACTCATACCTTTCTTGATCGTTGTGTGCTCTTTAAGATTTTCTATGATTTCTTCCATTATAATTAGTCCCTTTCAAATTTACTAACTGATTTATATAAAGCGGCGTTGTATCCCACCTGCCAACTGTAGGATAGGACGCCATAACAGAAAGTAGAGGTAGAACAAAAAAGAGTTTTCCATTAACGACAAGATTAATTAAACTCGCTCAACACTCTTTCCGCAAAGAGTTTGATTCCTTGCTGGTCAGGATAGTCCATGAACCATAACATAAAATGGCTTACACCCTTTTCTATGAACCTGTCAAGTTTCTGTTTTATTATATTTGGAGTTCCTATTAAGAACTCATCTTCAAGGTCTTTCCTTGAGATATAATCTCCGAACGCTGGATTGACTGACTTCATATAACCAAGAATATCCTGATCATATGAGTTATTATATTGTCTTAGTTCACGGAAAGAATCAAAGACCCGGTCGATTTCCTGCTCACTATCGCGGATAAGAATCTGGGTTTCCAGGGAAAAATCCAGTTCTAAATAGTTGCGTCCCTGTTTATCACATTCGTTTCTAACGATGTTCAATTTCTTCTGGAAATCGTCGATGGTGCAAGGCATGGAATTAAATACATCAGCATTTTTCACAATACTTGTTACCATCTCAGGATTATCAGTTTCTCCCAGCCATATTGGTATTTTCTTAATAGGCTTGGGGTTACATATTGCCCCATCAATCTGGTAATAATCCCCTTTGAAAGAAAATCTCTCTTCTTCCAACAACCCTTTAATGATGGTCAACCCTTCCGACATCTGATTAATTCTATCTTTATCGGAATTACAAAAATCAAACCCATAAGCATCAAACTCCGCCTTTCTCCATCCGTAATCATAGAACAATTCAACCCGGCCCTTTGATATATGGTTGATTGTGACCAGCATTTTTGCAACCATAGAAGGGGATCTAAAATTGTTACATAAATGTATAGGAATAATCTGTACCCTGGATGTAATTGCGGAAAAAGCAGACATTAAAGTCATACATTCCCAAATATCTCCATCCCTCCCCAGAAAAAGATGATCCGCAATAAAAATGGAATCATAACCAAGTTCTTCACAAAGGATAACAGATTCTCTCAGGGAATCCCAATCCAGTTTTTTATAGGCTGGGGTTCGAAAGAACGCAACTCCAGGATTTGCAAAAACAGGTACACAAAAACCAAACTTTATTTCTTTGTTCACCAATATTTCCTTATACAATTCTCTTAATCTGAAAAGCAATTGGCCAAAAGACCCAAACCCATTATTAAAAGTTACATTTAAAAGAGACACAAATGTTGGTGCAATTTTCTCATCCTGCGAACTCATTCTCCATCTTCACGACCCCCAACTCTATTCCTTTAGACAGATGCCTTACCCGAACCGATCCTTAACCCTTCTGCCTAGTTCCCAAAAGTAGCTTTTCATAGCAAATAATGCGTAATGGTCATTAACTACAAATGATACTAATACATCAACAAAGACTAAGACGATTGTCTGCGGCATGAACCTGAACAATCTCTGTAGATTATAATTTAATATAAAGTTTATAACTGGTTCGGGTGTCATTGGAAGGATACGAAAGATAAGATGATAGTTTTTGAGATTGATCATCCTTTTCCCTTCACCAACGGAACCGGTTGACAGATAATTTTCCTGCAATCCATCATTAATTTTTTTAAGATCATCATCTCCAATTAATCCCCATTTTCTTGCCGTCTTCGTAATATCAACCCCTGGAAGGTACTCCAACCAGAAAATCGACGCCCTAGCCAGATTCTTACATTTTGCAAGAGCCTTGATTGCATGAATACTTTCCTGTTCTGTTTCACCAGGAAGTCCCACCATTATATCCACTGAGTAATAAACACCCTCATCATCCATAGTCTTTAAAGCTACCAGGATTTCTTCATTTGTCTCATATCTTTGAAGTAAATCTGCTCTGATTTTAGTATTAAATGATTCTATGCCAAGTTGAACATGCCAGAGTCCGGCTTCTTTTAATACCCGCATGGTATCAGGCGCAATCGTTTTTGGATGGCCCATAATTCTGAAAGGCACTCCAATTTCCTTCTTATATTTTTCTGCAAACTCAAAGGTCCATTTTTTAGAGCCGGAAAGGATATTATTTTTTATATCCACCCTCTTATATCTATACCGATCCTTCATCATCTTCAGTTCCTCAATTACCCTGTCCACACTCTTTTCTCTCAGGAACTGCCCCTTCCCCATCTCCCATTTCTTTAGAAAGTTTTGAGAACAGTAGGCACAGGTAGCTATGCAACCTTTAGAAGTAACTGTCAGGTAATAGTCCTTAATAGGGATATAGCCTTCAAAAAGTTCTTTATCAATAATTGGAAGTTCATCCAGATTATTAATAAGTTGCCTAACCGGATTTTTTATAATGTTTCCATTCTCCTTAAACCATAGATTTTTTATAGTATGGTCTACATTATTATTCATGCTTTCTACAAGTTCTAACAATGGATATTCCCCTTCACCTAAACAGATAATATCTACACAATCTTCGCATATTACATTATCAGGACAGGTTGTAGGATGGATACCACCAAAGATTATTGGTACATCCAGTCTCTCCTTTACTTCCCTGGATATATATAGCGCCCATTGGTAATTATCCGCAAATACTGAAAACGCCACAAGATCCGGTTTGGAATCAATAATTTTCCGGATGGTAGCTTTCTTACTATCAAAGATTTTTGCCAGAAACGGTATAGGAAAATAATTCGCATCATTAAAAAGAGAACGATCAAAGGCTAGCGTTGTTTCATGACCATACTTTTTTAGCATAGTAGAAAGAGCTTCCAGTGATATGTTCTCTGCTCCCATTGCGGCAAACGTAATCTTCATAATATTTTTCCGGTATAACTAATTACACAAGGATAGTAGATCCTCAGAGTTAGAATACAGTATCTTCTCCAAAATACCTGAATTCCCTTTCACTGCTTTATCTACAATTCTTAATGATATCTCCTGGCTGCCAAAAGGCCAATCTGAACCAAAAAGGATCCTGTCCGTGCCCACTTTATTGATAGCCTTCCTTACATTTCTTGCAGGCTGTTTACTGGTTTCAAGAAAAACGTTCCCAAATTTCCTGCAAAAACGTATCGCCCTTTCAGGCTCAAACATGTTCATATGTCCAACAATAATTCTTAAACGTGGAAAATCCAGGGGTATACCCTCAAAGTGTTCAATCAGTGCCTGAAACTTGTTTTTACATGGGAAAAAACCGGTATGAAATAATACCGGCAGTCCCAGACTCTGTGCCTCTTCATATATCTCATAGGCAGACTTCTCCGAAGGCAGGAAATTCTGGATTACCGGATGCAGTTTTATACCCCTGCATCCCCTTGTTTGAAATTTCTTCATTTTGCTCAGTTTATCAGGATCACCAGGATGGACGGACATAAAGGGGATGAAGCCCTTGTTAGCAGACGCGGAATCGACTATATCATCAGTTTGCACGTGAGGCTCCAGGGCTACAATAACTGAATGAGATATTCCTGTTTGTTTCATGGCCTTCAATAATTTATCTTCATCAGCCTCCCCTGCAAGCTTCTCCATTGAACTTTTCATCTGTCTGCAAAAGAGGTGATTTATACGTCCAAGATATACGTTTGCATAACTTAATTTTTTTGACAATCTCGCCAAGAAAGAATCACTGTCTCCTCCCAGAATATTACCCACATGAGTATGCACATCAATTATTTTCATTGATACCCTTCTTGCGGGCTATAAGGCTGAATAGATTCCCCCTTCCACCAAAGAGCCTGACACCTCCTTCAATCAATTTACGAATCCATACATTCCTCTCAAGAAATGGCCTGTGAAAGTAAGTAGTATATTCCCTTAATTCAAGAATCTCGAAGCTAGCAAGATTATTTGATATCATCTCTGATGGAACAAACCCCTTGTCCTTATCTATTCCTATCGAAGACTGTTCTACAGGAGAGTGGAAATCTACCATCTTTATTATCTCTTCCTTGCTCAGGCCTTCTTCAATTACCCCATTGTCCCTTAACTTATCATTAATCTTTTCCTGCATTGAATCAGTAATTTCCATGCCAAAGCCAGCCAGTTTGTATACAGACGCCACAATCCTTAAGAATATGGAGTTAAAGAAACTCTTATTAGGTTCATGTGCAAATGCCAAGCAACCACCATCTTTCAAAACACGATTCACTTCCTTAAGGAAAACATGATAGTCTGGAACGTGATGCAGGACAGAATTAAATGTAACGGCATCAAAGCTGGAATCTCCAAAAGGTATTGACTCTGCATCCCCAACTAGATAATTTATATCTTTCATTCCAAATTTTTCTTTTGAACACTTTAGCATTTCAATACTGAGGTCATAACAAATTATATGATCACCCGAGAGATTGTTCTGTAGGGTTTCCACTACAAATCCAGTCCCTGACCCTATATCAAGTACAGTAAGAGGTTTTCTTCCATTCAATGTCTTAATAAGAATCTTCCCAAAAGATTCCCACCACGACCTGTCACCGCTCATTATTTCAGGATGTCTGATATCATATTCTCCGGCCTCAACTTCGTAGAATACCCTGTTGACGTCCTTTACTGTTTTTAGATCCATTTCCATTTATCTTATTATTTCAAACGTTTCACCCTGACAAGATTCCAGAGAGCATTAATATTCAAATTAGATACAAGGTTTTTCTCAACACTAGACAAATAGAAACAGGCACTGCAAGTGTGATCACCAATACTATACCATGCCTCCTTAATATCCATCTCCAATACATTTGGTGCATCATAATAACCTATCAGATTGGTACACGGATATAACCTACCGTCGGTATCAACCGTAGCAAAAGTTCTTCCACCGCAACAGGGAACAGGCCTAAAATCAGGATACTCGCCTAATTCATCCTTAAATAGGAAGAAACGAGTATAGCTCGTAGGCCAGTTGAGGGCGTTATTAAAATTAGTTATTGAGTTAAAGAACCTCTCTGGATGTTGTTTCTTTAACTCAATAATCTTTCTTAATGCCTTCCTATAAACAATATCATCTGGTGTTTCCGTACTTATGATTTTAACATGTCCGTCCTCTGAGCTCTGTGGAAACAGAAGCCCGAAATTTAATATTGCATCGTATTCCACTGCCAGATCCATCATTTCTTCAATATATTCCAGATTATGTTTTTGAAGAGTAGATCTGATACTCCTATTAATATTATGTTCCCGTAATAATCTCAGGCCGTCTACGGCTCGTTTGTAGCTTCCTTTACCACGTGTAATATCATTTATTACTTCAGGACCATCTATACTTATACAGACCATATCAAGCCTTTTTGCAGTTTCAATATGACGCTGGATGAAATAGCCATTTGTTACTGCTGAACAAAACAAGCTTTTAGACTTGACATAATTGACTATTTGAGAGAAATGCGGGTGCAGAAAAGGCTCTCCACCAATTAGAGAAACCTCAATCACGCCCATTTCCTGGAAGGCATCAACAATCTTAAAGATATTATCTTTACTGATATCATCATTATGACGGCGGTAAAAGTTAGAATAACAGTAAGTACACTTCAGATTACATTTGTCTGTAATATGTATATTTATTTCTAACGGTGCTTGTCGTCCAAACAGCTTGCGTGATGCTACTTTCAGTCCACCCATCGCTTTTTTTGATAGTTGTCCCATTACTTATTTTCGCGGGCTGCAAAGTATGGATGCTTCTCAATTCTTACAGGCTGATCATTGTTCTGTATTGGCTTAAGAAATTTATTTATAAAGTCCGTATCATAAGATCTCATACACAATGTCTTGTTTCGTATATTATTTTTGTGAAACTCAATCATTCGATTCCAGATAGAAACTAAAGGTTCCTCACGAAGGTTCCCGTATGAGATAGGCACAAATGTACATGGTAATATCTCTGCATATGGTGTTATATATATTTTCTCAATAATGGCAGGACATCCCGGCCGCATGCTGAGATTTGCGCTGAAATCAATCTTCATCTCTCTGTGCTCCTTTATCATCTCAAGTATTTTCTGTGCATTTTTTTCAGACAGAAAAATAGCATTATTATCTGCCCAGTTCCCAACGCTCCCTCCGTGTGCAATACAGAGGAAAATTGACTTGTCTTTAGCAAATTGAATCAACTCCTGGACCTTCTGAAAGTTAAAGTCACCCAATGTAAGGCTGATACCAACTTTAACCTTTTCATCCTTAGCCCAGTTAATTGTATCCATAACCACCTGATAATGCCCATCATAGCCACGGATCCTGTCATTCTCCTCCGCACAGGTACTTTCCAGGCTGACAACTATACTGTCTATACCAAGAGAGGAGAAATACTTTACCTTGTCTCTTGTCAGATTTATTCCATTAGTTATCAGGTTAACAATTTTGTTCTTTGGGTTCAAGGCCGTAATTACATCACCAATATCTTTACGAATGAGAGGTTCACCACCTGTTACGTTTACCGATACACATCCAAGCTTGTCTAGCTGCTTACCAAGTAATTTATATTCAGACACAGCCATTCTGTTCTTTTCTTTTTCATAGTCACGGAACTTAGTACAAGAACACATTACGCATTCTGAATTACATATGAAAGTTGTGGCGATCTCAGCTACCCTTAAGTGAGGTTTTTTAAGTACTGCTCTGTCAAACACCCCATGGGCAGCCCTTGGTAATACCCACCATTTCTTCAAGAAAAAATCTTTATATCCTTGTATAATTTCAATCATTATTCTCTATCTCTAACCCGTCAACTTTCAGGAGGCGTATTCTTTCTCTCAATTATTCTTCTAAAAAACCTTGGGTGCAAGTTAGTTATTTTTGCTACCAACAGCTTTAAAGGTGATTCAACCATACTTATTTCTTGAGGGTGATTAATTATTGATATAACTTTATCGGCCACCTTTTCTGGCGAGGTCATCACATTATCCTTCTTATACCCCTCATAATTAGGTCTATTTAAGAAACCAGTATCAGTTGGTCCTACAATGAGAGAAGTAATATCGACATTTGTGTTCTCCAATTCATACGCAAGCGATGAAGAATAGGCAAAGAGTGCCGCTTTACTGGCACAATAAGCCCCCTGATATGGAGCAGCATACACACCACCAAGCGTATTGATGTTTATTATGTGACCTCTTCCCAATTTCATCATATCCGGCAGAATACACCTGATTAATATTACAGGGGCTTCATAGTTAACCTTCGTCATTTTAAGTTCTTCTTCAAGTGATACGTTAGTCCAATAATCCCTGGCTCCAAATCCCGCATTATTTATCAGGATATCGGGGGCTCCGTATTCCTGTCTAAGTTTTTCTACAGCTCCTTCAATTTCCATTTGATTATTAAGGTCAACACGTAGTGTCTTTACTTCACTTCCCGCATTCCTGGTATATTCTGCCACTTTTTCCAGTGCATCTTCAGAACGCGCAAGAAGGCCCAATTTCAAATCATATATGCTTAAGGCTTCTACAATGGCCTTACCAATTCCCTTAGAAGCACCCGTTACCAATACAACTTTGTCTTTAAGTTTGTTTTCCATGCTTCTTATCCAAGCAATCATCTACTTCTAAATTGAACTTAACCCATTTACCATCTATCATTAAAGAAAATTCAGTTAAATCTTTTGAAATACAAGCTTCTAGATTCTCATATTCTAGACCTCGGAACATTACAAATGAAAAAACTTTTTCCAAGCACCTATATTTAATTGCATTCTCTTTATTAAATTGAAAATAAACAAAATCTCGTAATACATAATTTCTATAACACTTTTCGTTAGATTGTATGACTTCCAACTCCAAATAATCTGACCCATTTCTCTTAGGACCTTTCACATACATTGCAATACCTGCTGGTGATGGACAATTTACGATAACATGTTCATCATAATTTACCCAATTAAACCATCCACCAGAAGAAAGCGTATGTAAGTAAGGGTAAACACTATGAAATGCAAGCGGGCATAGCCTGTCTGGCAGGGAATCCATTAAGCCAAATTTCTGACCATCAAAACACACTTTTAGATCTATTGAGTTATAGATTTTACATATACTACAAAAATCGATCATTGTATCATTTTATAGTTACTTCGTAAGTCACACCAACATAATCAGGACAATGAACCATTATAGAGGATCCTTCTTTCCCCTTGTTTGAGTTTTTCAAAAATCTTAAATATGGATAAATGGTTGCAAACCCAGCGGGACACAACTCATCATTCTTGTTTATATTAAACTCAAATATGTCTCCTATCCTATAATCTTTATGGCACCCGTCACCCGCTTCAATTATTTCAATAAAAACCTTGCGAAATGGAACATCAAAGGCCTTGTAGAATTTTTTACAGAATTCTTCAACAAGTTCCTTTAATTTCCCCAAGGGCTTAGGTAATATTTCTTCTGCCTTTATAAGTACTTTCACCCCATTAATAGCGGGACAAACAACAACCATTCTATCCGTTCCCTTTTGTCTAAACCTCTTTTTCTCAGGCAATCCACTGTAAAGGGCAGCAAGACATTCAGGGTAAGCGGCATAAAACAGTTCCCGACACAACCCTTTTGGGGCTACCGATGAGGCATTATAAATCTGGTTAGTTTCCTTATGATACTTACACTTCGTCTCTATTTCTGCAACCTTAACTGAAAAATCATATTCGTCAATGCAGTACTTACATTTCATATTTTAAAGCGCAAAATTCATAATGCCATTTAGCAGAGCCCTGGGATTAAGGCCGGTAATGACACTTTGCTCTATAGTCCCAAGTTCCTTACAGGTAACACAATCCAAATTCTCTAAATAATCCCATGCCTCTTTAAACCCAACTTCATATAGATTCTTCCCATAGCCCCATTTTTTTGTACAGGGATATACATTGCCGTCAGTGTTAACAAAACACTGATTTCTACCCAATTGACAAGGATAATAACTACCCCTTGGAACTTTATGAAGATCTTTTTTATAAATGGTTGTCTGCCCCAGAAGAGGCCATCTTGATACATATTCTACAGCTATATCTGAACTGACTATCGGAAGCCCTTTTTTCTTTAAACTCTTGTAGCCCTTGTAGAAATCAAGTGTTTCTTCTTCTGAAAGCAGGAAATCAGGATGCAGTTTTTCGATACCGGGAAGACCATTTTCCGAATAGTTGAATTTTATTTTCAGCCTGTTACAGAAATCCGTTAAGAACTCTAATGATTTCTTCTGCATTGTTTTCCTGCATAGTGTTGCATGCACCCTTACTTTCAACCCATTTTCTACAGCATACTCAATTCCTTCAACAATTCTTCCAAATGAACCTTTACCACGACACTCATCATTTGACTCCTTATCTCCATCCAAACTTATACAGATGTGGTCAACTTTTCTCAGTGCTTTTATTCTCTTTTTTATAAAGAAACCATTTGTAGTTAACTCTATCAGCATTCCCTTACTATGGGCATAATCAATGAGCTCTTCTATATCATCCCTGATAAGAGGTTCTCCACCCAATATATTAATCCATCTGCACCCAGCCTCATATATTTGGTCAAGTATATTTTTTAGATCATTAATAGTTGGCTCCTGCACTTCTTTAGAATTTAGAATATCCTTAGCATAACAGTAAAAACATTTTAGATTACAGTATTTTGTCACTAGAAAGCTAACCCTGACTGGAATGCGATTTTTGCTGATTTTATACTTCAATAAAGGCATAAGTACTTTCTGGCCGTTATATATTACCTTCAATCGTGAAGTCAACATTAAGCTCCCTGTATATATTAAGAATCATACCTATTCACAACAAACTTCTTGCATATGAATCAATAATCGCTAATAGGCCTTTTAGTTTCAATAATGCACTGGCTTGTCCCATACATCTAATATTACACCCCTTGCATATAGAATGTTTACCCTGAAAAGACCTAAGCTTCATCGCCTCTTCACCATAATATATTTCCCTCAAGTTCCCTTTCATAATCATTTTAGACCATCCATTACAAGGTAAACTTACTCCTCCATCAGGCTTGATAGATATAGCAATGTCCATGGCTCTACACCCAAATACATCTAAACCACCTTGTCGGATAATAGTCAAATGTGGATTTGGATTAGCAATTACATTTCCATAATCTTTTCTCAGCCTGCATAGCATAGCAATATATTTACAAAAGTATGGCGAACTCAAATCATTACTTTTCTGACAATCCACATTTCCAGATTCATCGTTTATGTTTCTACCCAAATTGTTTACTAATACTTGAATATTTAATAATTTGGCAATGTCAGCCAATTTTGTAAGCATTTCATATGAAGTATTCTCAGTATAAACCACTGTTATAAGTGGTTTTTTTTTTCTTGATACCAAGAATTGTAATGTCTCCATAGCCCTATTGAAAGCACCAGGTGAACTTCGAATAGTATCATGAAACTGCTCATTACCATCTATACTAATACGAATCATATCTGCATGAAGGATTTTTTCCATTTTTTGAATAGATGCAGAACCATTTGTGGTAATAGAAACTATCATATTTCTTTCTTTTGCCTTAGTAATTAATTCTGGCAAATCATTTCTAAGTGTGGGTTCTCCTCCGGATAAATGTACCATTTTAGTCCCCAATTCAGATAGTTGCTCGATTATATTTAAAGCTTCCTCTGTAGAGGCATCCTCTTTTTTGTTTCGATCTCTTATCCACGTACTGCAAAAACTGCAACTCATATTACAATGACTGATTACCTCCCACTCACAATATAGCGGAATCCGCCTGTTCATTTTTACAGCACAAATCGTTTTTAAGATTTGCACTGCGCTGACAATGTCAGATTTCTTTATTTTCATAAAAACAATTTAACTCTTTCTTCGCTCAACCTCTCACTAAGACACCATCCAGCAATACTGGGTTTTCATCAACTATAATCGTCGCATTTGAAATAACGCCATCAATGTGAGCTCCCTCGACTTTGCCTCCAAAATAGGTATCATTCCCAAATCCCACATGAGTGGTCCCAAGCTTCTTCTCATCTTCCAATACCGATCTCCCAAGCACTGCATGTTCATTCGTACCAATTCCTAACTCCGCAATGTTCCGTAAACGGCTGTCCTGAGTTATTAAATTATCAAGAATATTCTTAGATTTCCCTTTAACATCAATTACCTTACCCTTGCTTATAATAACTTTTAACGGAGGACTTTCCAATCTATCTATTAAATCAAAGCTAAGGTCAAAGACAACTTCCCCTTCTACAGAGTTTTCTTCAACCCCCAAAGAGATTTCACCGGCAGGTAAATTCCCTCCGGTACCCGGCCTGTCGTATATTCCGGTTTCGTCAAACACATTTTCTATTACAGCCTTCAATCTTGTTCCCTTATTTGTACTCATTTCAATAGTAGACGAGGCTTTAAAATTATTTTTAAAGCCTTTGGTGAAACTGGCAACCTCTTTATAATCAGCACATAAAGCACCGTCCTTCAGCATCTCTAACTTTAGATTGTAACACTCAAATATTCGCTTTCCGTACCTGTATTTAGCATTCCGTCTGCTTGGAGCTTGATACCAGGATTGACTGGCAGCTAACATAATTACATCAAATTCCTTAATACTCTGACGAATATCCTGAGGAAAATCCGGTTGGATTTTTTGGGGAAGTGTCAAAATGCTGACCTTTGAACATTTAGAATTGAACACCTTTTCCAGAACTGTCATTGCTTCTGTATCAGAAGAATCATCTATAAGAATTAAAACACTTTCTTCATTCCTCAAACCAACGCATTTCAGTATATTAATGGTTCCCGGATATTTAATTTCTATGCCCACGGTCCATCAATCCTTTTTTTCATAATATAGTTGCTTTGAGTACAGTTTTTCATAAGTAGCACCTTCGGCAAATATCGGAAGAATTCCCATAAATACCAGGCGGCCAGATTTGAATTCTTTTGCAAATTGCTCAAACGGCCAATGCCCTTCTAACCACACTGCAGCAATGGCACAAACTTCCGCCTGAGACCTCTCTGCCAGCTCCATAAGCCCATGCATTGTGTTACCCGTAGATATAACATCATCCAGCAATATTATTCTTTTACCCCTGATACGTTTAATATTCAAATCATCCAGGTAAAGTTTTTCTTCTTTTGCAGTAGTTATCGATCGTATTTCTGAAGAAACATAATTCTTGTCGTAAGGCTTGACACTTTTTCTCGCAATGGCATAGTCCCGGTGCCCTAGTCCCTTTGCAACTTCATATGTAATGCCTAATGATTTTGCCTCAGGAGTTAAAATACAATCTGATTCAAATACCTCAAGTCTCTTTGCCAAATCACTCCCAGCTTTTTGAGTGAATTCTATATCAGTCCCAAAAGAAAGATGTTCATTTCCTACTATCCACATTTCAGTATCGACTTTATGTAACGGACATATACGTTTCAACCCTTGTACATTGATTTCGTGAAATTCACCGCTATATCTTCTTATATCAATAAGGTTTTCCAATTACAGTCTACCTATAAAATCTTCCAGCAGTTCAAATAATGTGTCAGCCTTATCCGAACCAACCTGATACAATTCCTCCAGATCAACAGGAACCATTTTTTCCGGGTTAGAGATATCACTGATACACGCAAGTCCCAAAACATCAATACCACGTCTGCGGGCTTCCAGAGCTTCAGGTACTAATGACCATCCCACAGCATCGGCACCCAGGGTTTTTAACATCCTGAGTTCCGCCCTGGTTTCAAAGGCAGGGCCTGTCAAATAAGCCAGGACACCCCTGTGCAGGGAAATGTTCAATTCAGCCATTGATTTTTCGCACAATGCAATTAAGCGTGGACTATATGCCTCATACATATCCGTAAACTTTCCTGAATCTTCCTGTACACCCCAGATAAGAGGACTAGGTCCAGAAAGATGGATGTGGTCTTCCACAACCATGAAATCACCCACATTAAACGTCTGATTAATCCCACCAGACAAGTTGGTAGTTATCAATAACTTTACGCCCAACTCTGCGGACACACGCACCGGATAGGTAGTAAAGGCCGCTTCATACCCCTCATAGATGTGAAATCGCCCCTGCATTATCAAAACATTTTTTTCTGCAATCTTTCCGGACACAAGGTTTCCGTCATGAGTGGGAGCATTTGTTCTCATGAAATGCGGAATATCCTGATAAGATATGCTGGCTTGTACACTGATTTTGTCTACTATCCGACCAAACCCAGAACCCAGAATTAATAATATATCGTGTTCAGTCTCAATTTTATTTTGAAGAAATGATACAGTTTCTCTCAAATATGTCTCCATTGTTTGCTTATAGACTACACTGATTATTGAGTATTATATTAGCTTCTTATTATAACCAGATTAATTGACTGGTAATAATGATTCATGCAACAGCATCAAGGAATACCCGTCCATTGCTTTCTGCCGGATACTTTATGCCGAGTAAATAGCTTATTGTAGGTGCAATATCCATAATTGAAGCCTTATACCCTATCGGGTTGTCTTTTTTTATTCCAGTTCCTGTAATAAGAAATGGAACATATTTTTCAGCATCAAATAATAGATAAGAGTGATCTATCCTGACAATACCATGGTCTGAACAAATGATTACAACTGTTTTCTCAAATAAATTATTTTCACTTAACCATTTGAAAAATTGTCCAATCCTATCATCAGCCCTTTTGAGTGATTCAAGATACTGGTCTGACTCGCTACCATAAGCATGACCCAGAAAATCACTTTCGCTGATATCGGCAATAAAAAGACGTGTACCGTCATCGCTTAACAAATCCTCTTTCAGCCATTCAAGCATTATATTGTCCGACTTGTAAATTCCGTGAGTGGGAAGAGACACAATCTTTGCCTCCCACTTTTTCTTTGAAAAGTGCTTTACGTGCATTGAACCGTAGAGTTTTGTCTTCACTATATCAGGCAGTGCTTCCACCCTTATTTCCCTGCCTACGTTATTGCTTTGTACTCCATGAACTTTTGGAACAGTTCCTGTCAAAATACTGGCAAATGCTGGATTTGTAAGTGCCCGATATACGGTCTGTAAACCTCCAGGAAAATAGGTACTAACATTTTGCAATGCAGTTAAGAACGGTAGTTTTGCCTCATAAAACCTATCTAATCTGCAACCATCAATGTTTAAGACAATAACTTTATCAGCAATTCTTCCCTTTACCTCCGGTTTGAAATTGTCTGATACAAACGACTTTGGCCTGAAATAAAACGTAATTAAAGCCGCTATACTAATCGTCACCCAGAATAAAAGGCCATTAACATCTAAGGGATCAGGCCTTGCAACAAGTATTAGAGAATAAAGCGTGGAGAAAAACAGTGACATAGACAGACTGACGGTAGTAGGGGCTATAGTAAACACAGAGTTCCATATTTTTCTGATACCAATAGTAGGATCTCTCGCTACAATCGAATCCGGAATACCCATAAAGGAAAACTGAATGAATACAAATAATCCCAGGTTTATCAAAGAAACTATGATTATTGATACAAGTGATAATGATACCGTTCTGAAGAGAAAGAATAAGTACAATGGACTGAACAGCAAAAAGAGCGGATAAAAGTCAGCCACTTTAAAGATTAAGAGGACCGAAACAGAAATGATCAAAAAATGTATAATATTAAAACTGCCTCTGCAATAAAGAAAGAAAGAAGCCATGCCGGCTACCATAAAGTATGTATCAATAGTATTGAAAAAATAGAGCAAACGGGTACACATGTCCTCAATATTTTCATTATAAAACCGGTCAATTAATTTTCTTATCATTAAACAATGGTCTTTATCGTAATAACTACGCAAAGACTTTTCTGGTCAATACTATTTATGTTGATTCTTAAACATCATCATGAATAAGTTAAACATCATTTTGGAAAGTAAAGGGATACTATGAATTATTTTTTTAAATTCATCAATATCTCCAAAATATTTTAAATTTCTCAATATAAGGGAAGGTCTAAGATAAAACTGTGAGTATAATTTATTCATTTTTAAATGTAAATCTTCGTAATTAAGATCCTTCGCAATAAAAGAAGGCTTTGAGGTCGTCTGAATGCTGTTTGGATCTCCTTTATCGAAGTCACCATGTTTATCTACATCATCCCAGACTGGTGTTCCTGGTAAAGGGGTAAAATAAGTGATTCCAATATGATTTACTGGTAAAGACAATGCAAAATCGAAAGTCTGTTGCAATGTTTCTCTTGTTTCTCCCGGATTTCCCAACATAAATGATGGTCTTACTTGAATTCCCAGCCTGTCAGCAATTTTGCATACTCGTTCTACATGAGACAAATCTATCCCCTTTCTAAGCAACTTTATAATTTCCGATGATCCACTTTCAACTCCAGGCATTATCAGCCAACATCCGGCTTCTTTCATTTTTCTTAATAAACCTTCATCAATTATAGAATTTGCTCTTATAAAACAAGCCCAGGTAATATTAATTCTCTTTTTAATAAGTAAATCACATATTTCATATAATCGCTTTTTTTTCAAAGTAAAAACATCGTCCCAAAACAATATGTCTCTCACTCTATATTTTCTTGTAAGAAGTTCGATATGCTCAATTACGTAATCAACAGAATTCATTCTCACACTTTTATTAAAAATGGATCCCTGGCAATATGTACACTGTGAAGGACAACCCCTTGATGTGATTATGCCAATGCTTGGTAATCTTTTGTAATTATTAATCGCAGGTTTGTAATATTTTAGTGGCTTTGGATAAATGTCATAGGCTGGGAAGGGTAGCTTATCCAGATCTTCAACAACGCCTAACCGATTTCTGCAGACTTGTTTGTTTGACTTATAGATTAAACCATCAATTTTTGATAATTTTTCTGTTGCAAAATTATAGTCAATCAACTCATCTATAACATAATCACCTTCTCCTGCGCACACGTAGTCAAAGCCTCCATTATCGCCCATAAATTCATTAGAATTGATATGGAAATGTGGACCTCCCGCAATTATCTTTATTCCCTTATTTCTTTTCTTTACGCATCTTGCCAATTCTTCACCGGGAACATAATTCATCGATACAACACTGAGGCCTAAAACATCGGGGTTAGACTTTACAATATAATCAACTGTATCCTCAAATGATAGCCTCTCAACTAACGGATCTACAATAATAACTTCGTAACCTTTAGCAAGTAAAACCGATGATATAGATCCAACACCAATCCTTGGGAGAACAAAGTGGTCAACATTAAGAAAACCTACTCCTTTACTAAAATTTGGCGCTATCATTATAATTTTCATAACACTATTTAATATATATCTTGGCTAAATTTCAATTATCTTTCATTGATCTAAAGGAGAACCTTGCAAATAGCCCCTAATTAGATTATGTACAGGGAAGTTTAATCTTGGTTCATAGTAGCAGAGCATCATGGAACCTCGACATTTGTCGCATGCCTTAAGTTCTTTTTGATGGCAGCTGTATTTGTCTGATTGTAAATACGTCTTCAGGTCCACATTAGGTGGAATTCCATCCTTAAAACCCATTCCGGTTATGCATGGATAAGCAAGACCGCGGGAATCAAATTCAATGGAATGAAATGGATATAGACAACTTTTCTGTTCTGGTATTACATCCTGTTCTCCATTGAAGAACCTTTTGGCCTTCCGCAGGAAAATATCGGAGTTTACGATATTGGAATTTGCTATTGCGTCATCAATAAATCCTCCCACTTCATGCGGAAGTGCCGCTTCCCATGGGAAAAACAGCGACTTACGTTCCTTCGTAAGGAATAATTCATGAAACGTTAACGGAAGATATTTCTGTTGTACATGTGCCAAAGAACTTAAACATTTATCGAGCTCCCTTAAACCATCAATATTATACGGGCTAAGCACTGAGTTTACGACAACATGAACCTTCGGAGCATAAGTAAGTATTAAGTCAAGAGCCTTCCATGCCCTGTCAAATGCGCTGGACATCCCTCTCATATAGTTGTGAAACTTTTCAGAACCATCAATAGAAATACTGATCTCCTTAACACCCGAAGAACCAATTGCACGGGCAAGTTCAGGCGTCATTGACAGGCCGTTTGTAACAAGGTGTACATAAGGAATCTTCCTGGAGGCGTAAGATAATCTATCCGGAAGGTCTTTAACAATGGTAGGTTCTCCACCACTTATGGAATAGTAATAACAACCCATTCTCGAGAGAGCATCAATTGCACGCTCCTGAGCATCACGCGGATAGACAGATGGTTTTTCATTTTTCCACACGTCACACATAATACACCGACAATTACAAGCATCAGTAATATATACACCCGCACTTACAGGAGTGCCTTTGCCACATAAATAATAACTTAAGTGCCACCTTATCATTCGTGCCACGAGGTTATATTTAAAGTGATTTTTAAAAACTAACTGTCTCACAATTTAAACGACAAATCTTTCATTTTGTCCCCATTTTGATTTGATTAGCTCCAAAACCTCTCCAGGTTTTATCAATTTTAAACATTCATTATTTTTACAATCAGAATTTTTTGTATTATAGATATTTAAACAGGGGCTACAATAAATGTTCTTATAGAAAACATGGTATTCTCCGCTTACTGGCCCATATAAGGATGGTGTCTCAGGCCCAAAGAATGAAATTGTAGGAATTCCTAATGCCATTGCAATATGTAGAGGGCCACTATCATTCGTTATAAGAAGCTTACTCTTTATCAATATCCCAACCAACTGTTTAAACGACGATTTCCCGCAAAGGTTTATTATTTGTTGAGTTGAGGGAAGTTCTTCTTCAAGCCCTGAAACATAGTCCACATCTCCGCGACCTCCAATTAACAACACTACTGTATTAGGATTTTTTACAAGCTCTCTAATTAACACACTATAATATTCTTTTGGCCACCGCCTATTATGATCCAAGACTCCCGAATTGATGTTTACACTTATAAAACTAGAATTATCATTGTTCTCAATGGAGTCTTTTGTTTTTACTGATACATCTAAGTATTTATTTTCAGCACATTTCACCATAGCGAGTCTCTCTGCTTCAAACGAAACTTCACAACCATTCATTCCCAGGCAATTTAAGAATTTATAAAATATTTTGGTAATATGCCCATTATGTTCGAAAGATACCGTTTTATCATACACAGAATTCCTCCATTTAATCGGAGAATCAAACCCGATAATCAGTTTCTTAGGTGAAAAAAAGGATGTTAACAAAGAAATCATTGCAGAGAATTTTGATAAAAATTCAAAATCCAATACTAAGTCAATTTCTCTCTTTCGGATATTTCTTAAAGCAGCAAAAGATGTGTGAATAAAGGCCGAAAAATTATCTATATTTATGCATATAACATTATCTATCGAGGGCAATACTTCACAACATTCCCGGTTTGCCAACAACGTCATAATTGTTATATTTGCATCAGGATATTTATCTTTCAATTTCATCAGGGCAGGAGAAGCCAAAAAAATAGTTCCCATACCAAAAAATTTAACAACTAGGATATTCTTGTGATTCTGTTGTAGAGAAATGCGTTCATCTCTTTTAACAGTCAAGAAAAACATCCTTATAAATAATAAAAAGTTGCATATAAACGGCCCAATGTATTTATCCAACTTTCTCAAAACACTAATTTGCATTTAATAATATCTCCTTTGACTGACCAACCTCACCATGTTGCTTGTGCTTTGGCTTCTTATATCTTAAACTTTCTGTCATCAGACTTTAAGGTGTTGAATATCTGCATTTTTGAAATACTTGCAATGCCCTTGGCATTATCTATTATTGCTAATTAACTTTACCAAAGACTAAACCTTGAACTGGCGTAGATTGGCCAATCATTGCTTCTGGAAATGCCAGGATGTCTATAACCGTTTTCTGTTTCAGAGATGTATTTTCAAGAACCTGTTCAATTGAATGTTCATAAAAACACTCTTTTTCTCCATATAGAAAATATCGATAATTCTGATTTACAAGATATTGTAATAACTGAGCAGCATTAGTCCCACAACTTTCCAGGTATTTAGGATGGTACTCAAAATAAAGAATTGGATGATGAGTACTTATTGTTTTTGTGGCCCCAAGGATAACGCTCTCTTCATATCCTTCAACATCAATCTTAATAAGAGAAGGTTTAAGACCAACCTGCTGTACAATCTGATCTATTGTAATACCTTTAACCGACATCCCACTTTGCGAGACTACATGGCCTCCGGGATTACAAGAATGTATACTCAAGCAATAATCACCAGGTGTACTCGCTGCTATCCCTTCAAACACTTCTAATTGTCCTGACTTCAACTGTTGAGAAAATCTATTTTTCAAAGTATGAAGATTCTTTGGTTCTGGTTCGATCGCAAATACTTTTCCGTTAATGCCAACGCCATCTATAAACGCTTGAGTGTATACCCCAAAATTCGCTCCCACATCAATTACGAAGCTATTTTTATTGATTAATTTACAAATCGCCTTTATAGTTTTACCTTCAAGGAACAATTTATATTTCTCAAAAATGATTACATAGGTATTCCACCCAAACTTTGTAGAAAGAAAACCTGTCAAAGCGATAGCCTTAAAAATCTTTTCATTACCACAACGGGCGAAAAACAACTTGTTTATATATGTTAAAATATATGCATTTGTCAGTTCAATTAGTCTCATATTTTATTTTTTTCTTTGGTTAAACAGTAATCCTTATCTAAAATAAGGCTTATCCCGTTTATACTTCAATGTAGAAAACAAGCCCATAATAAATATAATCCATGCTACTATTGAAACATAAACACCTGGAAAATATGGCGAAGTATCAAAATATAAAGTTAAGGTATTTTCCCCTGGGGGAAGCTTTATACCCTTGAAAATTTCATTTGCCTTAATTACAGGTAGATTATTATCACCCACAGTGGCTTTCCAGAAAGGATGCCATGCATCAGCCACTACAAGGAAGTTTTCTTTATCACCGTAATAATCAAAAATCATCTGCCCATATTTAAACTCTTTCATCTGTATCCAGGATTCCCTCGTACTTACCGGCAATTTAAAAAAATCCTTTACATTTACATAAGCAGTCCCTCGCTTAACATTCTCGAGATGTTTCCAATCTTCCTTTACTTCAAGCCTGTCAGCTAAATAAAAATAAGGCCACGCAGCATGATTCTTGTATATCCACAAATGATCAGACTTAAAAACAAGAGATATGTTATCAGGGGGATTTATAATCTCTCTCTCTGAGTGGTAATAAGAAACAGCTCCCATATCAATCAGATCTGAAGAAAACAAAGGCACTCCATAATACAATTCTCGCAAATTATTTATCCTATTTTCATCGCCACTATTGAAAATTTGATACATAAATTCCGACACCTCTTTCTGGGTAAATGATCTATGTGCTGAAAAATTAATCCCTGGGGGTTCGTTATGACCGGTACGATTCTTTGAAAACCTGATGGGGCCTCCTGCAGCTTTAACTCTACTCTTAATCTCCTTAAGAGTCTTTAAATCCCGAGGGTATTGACTTAGCGATTTTCCCTTCACAAAATAAAAACGATCTGTAGGCTTGAATTCAGGTAATTCAGAGGACACCTCTTCCCATATCAGTGGTTTATTATTTAAAGGATAAACACTCCACGAATATAGTATTCCGCAAAACAATAATGTGCCTGAGATAATTACAACTCTGTTTCTGGTTAAAGGAAAATACTTTTTACTTCGCATAAAGAAAAACATCAACAAGGCCGTTAACAAATAATATACCAATGAATGCCAGTGCATAACACTTTGTAGGATTTTAGTGTTAATCTCAATTCCATAGACTAAATACTCTTTCGAGAACCCCCCAAACCGTTCAGGCCCAAATCGCTCAGCTACATACGATAAGATATTAGGCAAAAAACCAGGAAGAAGAATGGCAAAAAAACAAAAAACGGTCCACAGTATAAATGACACAAAAAGTACGTATGCCACAAGGATCTGAATCTTTTTACCCCATGAATTTTTGATTTCACACTGATTTTCAATAATTTTTGAAAGAAATATCCCTACTAAACCCAATTGAAAAGGCTTAACAAAAACAAACCAGCTAAAGCCATAAAATGCAATCAGCGGGAGTATAAAATCACCAAATCGTGACCTAAGAGCCGAGTTAATGCTCGTACGTATAGTTTCAAATGCTGGAATTTGCATCATAGCCACAGATACATAAAAAACCAGCAATAGCCATTTTAAAGAAAACTCCCAAAAGGTAGCGGAGCGACGAAACAGGAAAAAAATTAAAAGAAGAGGGAAAAACGGCACAACATTCCAACTGAAATAAAAAGGCCTCCAACCGAGGCCTGGAAACGTCACATCAGTCGGTATAGTATAAAATTGGAAAAGTTGTAAAAAATAAATAACAAGCGCTTTAAAATCAGGAATAATACTTAGTGCGCCAGATGGATAAATCTTTTCCCTTGCATACTCTATTAAATTCTTTTCGATTAAGACCGTATAAATTTCCCAAAAACCTAGCAAAAACGTTCCAATGGCAGCTACACAAAAAATCAATATGAACTTAGAAAATATTTTCCCCCATGAATCCTTATAATAAATACAATAAAGAATAGTGAAAACAAATCCAATACTTGGGATCACACTCCATGGACGAAAACCACAAAAAAACAGCACATACCAGGATAAAATTATAGCTAAGAAGAAATGTAAATATTTAGGTCGTTTATAGTAATCATATAAAATAATTATTAATAGAGGCACGGCAATAAGGATCACAACATTATGCCTGTTAAAGTGCACGGAATCCATACTTACAGTAAAGATAATAAGAGGTGCAATTAGGCTACAAATCACCGGGCTTAGTCGTGAGTCAACACGCCTAAGTAAACAATACATAGCTATTGCTGACATTATACTCTGAAAAACCACTACTGTATTATATGCCAAAACTCTTGATGACACCAACCTCTCCCAAAACGATATTATTGTCCACGGATGCCATGTTGCAAGGTCAGCATAAAAAAAGGAAATACCAAATCCTTTATCCGGTCTCCAACCATTTCCCAAAGAAGTTCCATATGTCCAATCAGAATTGACTAACTGATCTACATAAAACCACAAATTATATCCAAGAAACAATTTATGATAACCGATCAGAGTAGCAACAATAATAATTAGTATCGGGATGGTATTTTCTTTTATTAATTTTTGATCTATTTTATACATAGAATTCCTGCTCGAATATTTGAATTTTGCGCATATTTATCTCTCTGCGGATAAAAAAGGGGATAAATGAACTGATTCTTAACGGCAATTCATTGTATTGTCGAGTTTGAGATTATAGGAAAATTGAAGGTTTTGAGATGGCAGGACCATTACATTCATTGCAAATTAATACTCATTCCACCATCTACGATCAACGTCGCACCGGAGATGCAGGAGGCTTCATCAGAGGCAAAAAACAACGTGGCATTCGCGATGTCTTCGGGAGTTACCAGGTTGCCGAGAGGAGTGCGTTCTTCGAAATAGTGCTTCAGCTCAGGGTTAGTATTCAATTCGTTACGGTTTATGTCAGTGATAACCGTACCCGGCAGAACAGCATTGGCCGTAATCCCATATTTCCCAGCCGCGATGGCAATTGATTTCATGAGCTGATTTATCGCTCCTTTGGTTGAACAATAATGGGCCTGCAATTCACCTCCAAATACTGAACTCACGGAACTTGTGAAAATAATGCGACCCTGTATGCTTTTCTCAATCATCTTCTTCATGGCGGCCTGGGCGCAGAAAAAAGACCCTTTTAGATTTACGTTAATAACACGGTCCAGAAGTTCCTCATCAATTTCCAAAAACTCACTAAATGGACAAATTCCAGCGTTGGCAACCATAATATCTAAACGACCATATCTTCTCACCGTACTATCTATCATTTCATATACCGAATCCCTATTTGCAACATCCGCCTCGAATGCTACCGCTTTCCCAGATGCTGAAATAATCTCATCAACTACTTTGTCCGCAGAGCCTATAAACTCTCCACCATCAGCCTTCTCAGAATAATTTACAACAACTTTAGCCCCCTCATTTGCAAGCTTGACACAGATTGCCCTCCCTATACCCCGAGAACCTCCAGTTACAATAGCAACTTTGTCCTTAAGTCTCATATTACCAGTATCACTCCAATCACAGTTTATACGTTTTGTATTATATTATGAATTCTATTAAGGTTACTTCTTACACGACTGCCAGTTATGTGTACAATTACAATAACTCTGTATTACCCATATCATCATTTCACGCTAGGTTGTAATGAATTCAGATAATGGAATCTACCTTTTTTCTCTATTAACTCAGAGTATGTCCCGGCCTCACAAACGCTGCCATCTTCAATTACGTATATTATATCTGCTGATTTTACCGTTGATAACCGATGAGCCACGATGATGATTGACATGCTTTGTCGAAGACCTTGAATAGCCTCCTGTATCAGCATCTCAGTCTCTGTATCCAGATCACTCGTCGCCTCATCAAGAATAAGGAGCTTAGGACTCATAAATAATGCCCGACCCAGAGCCACTCTTTGCCTCTGGCCACCTGAAAGTTTAATACCATTCTCGCCGATTTCCGTGTGAAGACCTTCTGGTAAGTCTCTAACAAACTTGTCGATATGAACCCTTTCGCATACATCTTTTATCATTTGCTCCGTAGCTTCAGGACAACCAATTGTCAGATTCTCTAACAGTGTTCCGTCCAGCAAAGTTGTATCCTGGCTTACATAAGCAATATTCTTCCTGAAAGAGTTTATGTCCAACTGATAATGCGGGATATCAGCGTAATAGATAGTCCCAGATTCCGGCTTCAATAGGCCCAGAACAAGATCCAGGAGGGTGGTCTTACCTGCACCTGAGCTACCAACAAATCCAACAGTTTGAGAAGGTTTAATCTCCAATCTGATATTTTTAAGAACTCTTTCACATGTTGGATAGCTGAAATAAACTTCCTTAAATCGTATCGCTTTATCAAATCGAAATACCCTTTCACCGCTTAACTCTTCGTACCTTCCGATTTCATTCAAACGACTTACAATGGATTTGTTAGCGGGAATATCTTTATTAAGTGCAAGATAGGAATTAAATAGCGAAGCAAATTGTGGCGACAACCTTTGAAAGACTAAAAGTACAACGAGTAGTTCGGAAAAACCAATATTTAACACCTTATGAAACATTAATAAACTAATCAGAAAGATAAAGGTAAAGATGAATGTCCATGATATCTGTAACTGTTCTCGCAGATTTATAATCTTCATTATTCGAGCCGATTCATCAACATATTGAGACACCCTCCTCATAAACCCTTCATGTACTAAGGATGATTTGAAGAATTTTCTGTTTTGCAGAAGATTTGCTGTTGAAGATGAAAGTTTCTTAAATATTTCGTTAAAACTTTTTGAAAGCCTTTGGACAGAGTCTGTATTATATGAATTAATAAAAAACAAAACCCCATATACGATAAAGGCCAATATTGTAATCAAGGTAGATATTTTTATAGCAAGAAACATAAAGACTATTATCTGTATCAGGTAAATAACAATCCGCTGGGCATTTAAATGGGCAACACCGGCCAAATCGGCCTCTCGTATAACTGCATGATTCATCTCGCCAGATTTATCTCTCAGAAGCCATAACCAATCTACGTGTAAATAGGAACTAAAAAGCTTTTTCCGGTATCTTTCTGATAGTTTCACTTGGGCATTTTGAGCAATAACAACTGATACAAATATTAAAACCTGACCGGAAAGAATAAGAGTGGAAGCAACAGCCAACACAATGTAAAAAGAAGGGGTTACACCAATATAATCAAAAGCTTTATCAAATACTAAATGGCTCCGGCTTGCTTCTCCAGAAACATCTGTTCTTATATATTCAAGAACAGGTATAAGCATCGGAATCCCGGCAATACTAAAAATACCACTCATAAATTGTAGAACAATAATCCTGCCATAATGAGGGGTTGTAACTACAAGCTTAGCAATAAAAGAAATTCTTTTTATGGTGTTAGCAAAATACATGTATTATTTGTAAGCCAACAACTTTATTTAATTCTAAATAGTCTGCCTAACAAAACTTGTAACCCTTTTCTTCCTGAAGGTATTCAATGTGTTTCTTTAAGGCATTAGCTGTTTCTATGCCAACTACTTTGTATTCCTCATCAGTACCCGCCTCTGTATATACAAACTGATTTGGAAATGATATATTAAAACCATGTTTCAACACAGAAGCTAATAGATAAACAATGCGTCTTTTTCTTTCGGTATGAGAGATTTGTTTTATCCTACAGATTTCATCATATATATCACTTGACAAGGCCTCTATATTCGTACACTTCCTTGAAAGGTTCAAAACATCCCACATATTATCCGTAAAAGTAATAACAGGTTTACCACGTAATATAGCTTCCCAGCCTGCTGTTCCCGTTATTACTGCCACCATTTCAGCATTAGAAATCAATTGATGCATATCCGCACCTATAGGAGCAATACAAACATTTGGCATTTTCTTTAATCTTCTATAAAAGGAAAGGGGCCGCACACGCGCTACAAGTGTTCCCGGATGCTCCTTTACTAATACTTTCCAATCGAAAGGTATGCTTTTGGCTAAAAGTTCTACAAGATGACATTGATCCAACCACATAGTTCCTTGAATCTGAGTAGAATATTCTGGATTAATATGCAGTGGATAATATATATATTTCTGATTTTCTTTTAAAGACGTACCAAACCTGGAGTTTGTAAGTACATACTTTTGGTATAGAAATCTAAGTCTCATAAAGATATTACTAAAAAGTGTTGTAAAGTTATTTGGTTGCCTTCGAATATCGTCTGATTTTCTAAGTTTTTTAGTACGATGCCAACCTAACAGCTCTCCCATAATTGATTTTACACCAACTAACATTAGTTTTAGCTTACTTAGAAACGAATTATAGTAAACAATGTTAAACCGGGAATTCATCCTATCAAAGTATTGAGGATTCTTAAGCTCACCGATTAATTCCTTATAAAGTAGATTTGCTTTCGAAATGTCTAAAGCTGTTCTACCTTCAAATAATGCCTTGCAAGTATCATCAATTTGAGAAAATCTTAGTTGTACATCAGTAGAAAATGCAAATAGATTCTTAACTCTAACGTTGCTGGGGACAATACAAGGTATTTCCATCTCCTTACAAATCTGTTCAAATATAAATACTTCTATCCCCCCCATTGCTATAGCAGGCAAAAATATATTTGTTTTAAATTCATGAAAAATAGCCCTTAATTGTTTTAAAAGACCACTAAAAATTCGCAATATATTTTCGTGTGTACTATTTTGATTTAAAAACGATCTCCGAAAAATCACACCATGCATAAATTGATATCCCAAGCCTCTGTCGGCAGCTATAAGGCGCCATAAACTTTTAGATGCCAAGCTCTTTTCAAATGATGCTAATTCATCATAATCTATATCACTTTCAAGCGCATTTTTCCCAAGCTCATGATGGAAGTAAATAAATTCGTATTTTATGTCTTGTTGTTCTTGTAGATATTTTAAAGCTTCACTACCATGCGCACCTAGAATTACAGCAAACTTACTTCCAGGATAAATCTCTCCAAGTCTTCTCGCAAGACTATGGTACATTATGTAATTGATCGTAGTAAACTCTAAAAGAATATTCATCATCTACAGGGCCAACTGTATTTAATACTTTCTGTACAGTAAACGAGACTCATCATATTCCCATAAAACGGTGGGGATTTGAACGTTATCTCCTTATTTGCTCTTTTTAGTTTAATCGCTTCGGCTACTTTAAGTATATCCTCTTCCACTTCTGCATATGGTGTTTCTTCATAAAAATATTGTGAAGCTAAACTAGTTAGGCCATGCTCACTAAACAAATCATCAAAATGTTTTCTTTTGAAGTGATAGATATGCTCTTCAGGAAGATGTTGAGTCCAGTATGTTTTAAATATTTCTGCTGAAACAGATTCAATGTTTGGGGTACTCGTTATATAAATGTATGCCTTTTGTTTCTTTTTTAATAAGCTAACGGCCTTGACTAGTGTTTCTTTTGCATCTGGAATGTGCTCTACTGTTCCTCTAAATACTATTAAATCAAATTCCTCATTAAAATCAGCATCTAAAAGCGATTTATTTATTATTTTGTTACCAAATTTTAATTGTGCTATTTGAGATGCATCTTTTGCCAGTTCAACCCCATAACAATCAAGACCACTATCTTGAAAATATGTTAAGAACTCTCCGCCGCTACAACCAACGTCCAAAACCTTACCAGTCTGAATATAATTAAATATAAAATCGAATTCCAATTGATACATGTCACTTCTAACTTTTGCTTCAGGCACAGCCTGATGTTCCTCTGAATAGTAGTTTCTGTAATACTTGTCACGTCCATTGGCATTCAATCTATAATTCACATAAACCAAACCACAACCCCTACACATAACCGTGTTGTATGGTTCATCATCCTCTCCCCATTGTTCACTCTCCTTACTATTGCACCAGGGACACACCGTCAGCTTTTCATAATCTGATTGAGAAAATTCTCTTTTAACTAATGGTTCATTGACCCTCATATTTACCCTCTTCGTACACTTTAAACAGTCTGTCTATTTAGAAGAATATCCCTCATGCATCCCTGACAAAGACCCCTCTACCCTTTAAATATGCCTTTATTCTAACAATATCATAATCTCTAAGAAAAAGCATTTCTTCCCAACCCACAGGCTTCTACGTCTGTTTCATTAAACAGCCTGCCCATATGATCGTAACATCCTGCACCACCAGAAGCAATCAAAGGCACCGGAACAATGTCCCCTTATCTTTTTATACAACCCATAGTCAAATCCAGACATAGTCCCTTTATTGTCAATTGAAGTCACTAATAATTCTCCTGCACAATTTTCAACTACTTTTCCAATTACATCCTCAACACTATTATCTGTTTTATGTGTTCCTGAGAAAGTAAACACGTCATATTCACCGTTCGTATTCTTCTTAACACATGAAACTATGTCTGTATGCCCATATCTTGTGTCGCAATTACTGTATCCATGTCTTCTGGCAAGAAATAATAACTGTGCACAAAATAAAAATATTTATCTTTTATACCCTTAAACAATAAAGTATCCTCGGCTGAAACAACTTTGTTCCATCCAATGTGAGGAACCCTTACAGAATTATCTTCTATTTTCACCACTTTGCCTTTTATCCATCCAAATCCACTGGTTTCACCACCCTCATATCCCACATCGGCAAACAATTGCATACCAAGGCAGATACCCAAAATAGGCTTTTTATTCTTTACAACCTCCTCGTTCAGGGAATTCCAGAGATTATATTTTTTAAGCTTTTCAGATGCGGTCTTGAAATTACCAACACCGGCCAGGACCAGGACATCATAATCGTTCAAACTTTCAGGATCTGTTACAATACCTATGTTATATTTGTAAAATTCAAAAGCGCTAATCATGGAACCCAAGTTCCCTGAACATCCATTAATTAATCCAACTCTCACAGGCAATCATTCTAATTCTTTTATTCAATAAACCACAAATCCTGGTCCCACAGCTTCTTTTCAGTCGGGATGGTATCAGGATCAACTGCTTTAGCCGGTGGAATCAATTGATTTAAACAAATTCCATTAAATTCATCCTCAGACAAATCAAGTATTTTCAGAAATATCGATAAACTCGCAGGTTTTCTATGTTCGTATTTTCGTATTAAAGTCAGACCTTCATCCCTGGATATTCTTCCCTGTTTGATATCTATAGTAGTACGGTGGGTAATCCTAGAGAACCCTCTCTTTAAATATTTAATATAATCCCTCATTCCTGTCATCATACACTCAATCTTGTCAAAGCCCAGTTCATCCGGATACAAACTTTCTACTTTATCATAGTTCCATCCCAGTTCCTTCCTTATTGTCTCTGCAAATTCTTCCTGATTCCACTGAATATAGTTTCCCAGAGGCAGGCTCTTTACCCCTACTTTGTCAAGTTTCTCCTTTGATGGATAAATAAAAGGGGAAAGGTCCCTCATTTCAACGTTAATAAACCCTGCCATATCCTCTGCCCGCATTCCCATTATAATCCTTCTGTTATATTTCCATTCATCGGTTTCTTCCAGCTCGGCATATCGAAAATAAGTCTCATATTCGCCACCACCTTCCCCCCATATAAGTAAAGGTATATTGAATTTGACAGCAATCTGCATGGGATAGGAGAAGACACCCGAATGACAGTGCCAGCAGAAGTCTCCCTTTCTTATCAAGGATTCAAGCATCAACTTCTTAACAATCTTCCAATTGGGTGTAAAAGTTATTACGTCAACACCCAGTTTCTTAAAAGTCCTGGACCTGTTTTCGATAGTTTTTGGTCTATAAAAACCATGATCGAAAGAAACTACCAATGGCTTTAATCCGTATTTTCTTACAACTGCATATAACGTATAAGTACTGTCCTTTCCACCACTGAAGGGAACTATGCAGTCATATTCGCTGTCCTTATTTCTATCCTTAACATCCGCAAGAATCTTTAACAGTATTTTTTCTCTTTCTTTCCAATCTACACTTTCAGTCTTGGCCTCCCAATTCCTACATATATTACACACTCCATCTTGATCAAAGTTAAGCGTTTCCCATGTTATAGGCAACGTACACTTTGTACATCTTTGCAGATCATTAAAATTATCGTTCATAAAACCCTTTTTTTATATTTACGGTTTAAAACCTGGATCTTTCCACCGCTATCATATCGATATATCTTCCCTTGAAGAGCACATGTTTTCTAAACACTCCAACCTTTCTGAAACCATTATTTACAAAAGATTTGAACGCTCCTACATTCTCTGAATACATCCCTGCTGTAAGCTTGTTCAAACATAATTCATTAAAAGCATATTTCAGAACTAAACCTATAGCTTCCGTACCATATCCTTTTCCCCAACAATCCTTATCTCCAATCATAATGCCAATCTCGGCATGCATATGAAAACTATCTATCTTTCCGACCTTAATATTACCTACATGCATATTATTGCCATTCTCGAAAATGCCGAAAAGAACATCACTCTTACATTCCTTTATTTTCTCCACATAATTTTTTAAGTCCTCTATGCTGTATGATCTCCCCCTACTTTCGAGAAACTGCGTAGTTTCTTCATCATTCATCCATCCTACATATTTTTCATCAACATCATCGATTGTCAGAATTCTCAGACTTACCTTGTGCCCCACTAAAGATGCAGTCATAATCATTCACATATTGCCAAAATTCTATCCAATCTTTTATACCAGGAAGCCTTGGATGAGTTTAAGAGAATGGATTTTTAATATCCCCTTTCCGCTCCCAGCCTATTCCAGAATAAAATCTTGAATTTTTCTCTTTTATCTGCTGATTACACTCAATAATGCTTACAATTTCTTCTAAACTGCCAAAGATATTTCTTTTTTTCAGTTCATTTAAGATAAACTCTATAACTTCAAAATCTTCGGGGTAATCAACTGTAAATCTGTAACCTGACAAATCCTGTTTTCGTATCAGTTGTGCCGTCTTAAAACCGTTTTCATTTTTCCAGAAATAAAATGTAACATGTTCTCTTTCATTGGGATCCATACAGTTTTGATATGCCCTTTCAAGCGCTACAAAACTAAAAACTTCCACATCACACCCTTCTGGAAACGTACTGCTTTCAACGGGTACTGTATTAGCCACATAGTCAATATCTTTCTCCAGATAGACCCTTACAACCTCATCTATTATTTCCGGATCAACAAGAGGACAATCTGCCGTCAATCTCACAATCACATCTACACCGTTTCTCTTTGCACACTGATAGTAGCGGCTTAAGACGTCATTTTCCTCCCCCCTAAAGCACTCAATCTCATTTTCCAGGCAAAAGGCTTCTACCACATCATCCTGAATGAGATCGCTTGTCGCAACAATTATTTTATTGAGTACTCTTGACCTTTTAACTCTTTCGCACTGGATCTTCAAAAGCGGTATACCATCTACCTTTTTTAATATTTTACCAGGTAACCTTCTGGATCCCATTCTGGCCTGAATAATTGCAGCTATCATTTTCTATGTTAACCTTTTGAATCCTTCATCTCTGATTGAAGTCTCAAGCTTTCCAGAAATACTATTATTTGTAATAGCATCAGCCATGATGCCAAACACCTCATCTACACTTTCGAGATATTCTTCCACTATCTCCTCATTATGAGCATAGGATACATAAATGCTCGAAGCGGCAATATATCCCCGTTTAAGCATTTCCTGAGTGAAGAGTGTCACTATTGCTGAATTCAGCTCACCATAATCAAATTTCATGGTAATCAGAGGTTTGAAGTCCGTAATAGTTAGCTTAAGCCCGTGTTTTTCAGCAAGCAATTCCCACCCATTCCCAATCTTTGTTCCAATCGCAATCAAATGCTCCCATACTTTCTCACGAACCAGTACTTCAATAGTCCTGAGTGCGGCAGCAAACCCGATCCGCTCTGTCCAGAAGGTACCACTGATAAATGTTTCCTGGGCTTGATCCATCACTTCCTTTTTACCTATTACGGCGGAAATTGCAAAACCGTTACCCATTCCTTTCCCGTAAACGACAATATCAGGATTTAGACCGTTTAGCTTATAAACACCACCATCTGTCATACGCCATCCTGAAGTGATTTCATCTACCACAATAACGGCATTATTATCTACTGCTATACGCTGAACAGACGAGATGAATTCTGGAGTTGGAAAATCATAGCGTGCCCCCTCTATCACTATAACTCCGATATCTTTGTCTTCAGCCAACGCCTCAAGAGCCTCAACATTGTTATAGGCAAAGGGTATTGTTGATCCACACAAAGCGAGTGGAACTCCTTTTGGTTTCAACCCCGGTAACAAATGGTCACTTAGGTTGCTATCACTCTCAAGGTTAGCAGCTAAGTACCAATCGCTCCATCCATGATATCCACTAAAAGCTATCTTGTCTTTACCGGAATAAGCCCTGGCAATCCGCACGGCAATAGCCATTGCTTCACTACCTGTTCGGGCAAATTTAACACCACCTGCAAATGGATTCAGATCTAATAGTTTCTCGGCTAAGAATACCTCTTCCGGAGCATTAAGCGTTGAATTAACACAGTCATCAACCGCATCCTTTACTGCTTGATTCACTTCACTGTGACTATATCCGAGGATTGCAGTCCCAATACCCATTTGAGCCATATCAATATATTTGCCCCCCTCAATATCCCATATTTCTACACCTTTAGCCTTGCTGAAATAGGTAGGCCAAATGTCAGGCGCATATCTATCTGGCCTTTTAGAAAGTAGACCATTCCCTCCAGGAATTGTCTTAATCGCTCTTTGCCACAATTTTATACCTTTTTCCACAGACCAGCTTTACTCCTTTCTGATTTTCACCCTTCAGGGTTTAATCGACAGGTATCATAACAACGTTGAAATTCCTAAACATCAGACTGTATTCCAACATCATATTTTAGTTGTCAGATCCTCAATCCAGGCCACTAATATCTTTAAATCCATTTATGATACCAGATTTGCGTCTTTCTTGTTGTAAGCCCAACCTTTTGATACAATCGCTGTGCATAGTAGTTTCTGCCTTGTGTTACTGCAAAAATACGTTCAATGCCTTTATCAATTAATCTATTAAATGTGAGATTTAAAAGCATTTTCCCATACCCCTTACCCTGATACTCGTTTGCAAGACCAACCAAGCTCAGCTTAGCGGAATTAGAAATATCGTATTTTACCGTGCAGAATCCTACTGGTATTTTATTCTTATATAAACAATAACACTCATCATCATATTGACCGAAAACAGCTTTCTCCACCCAATTCTGAAAAAACTCATTTGCCTTTTGTTTGTTAAAATTCTGATCAAAATAATATCTGCTATCTTTATATAAATTCTCAGCAATTTCCTTAAGCCTTTTCACATCCTTTGAATTAGATAAGGAAAACGTAATACCACTATTTAAATCAACATTTACCTTCCTGTTCAATTTCTTTTCAAATGTGATCCTAATATCTGCAAAATGATATGCATTATTGGCGGCAGTCTCAACGCTCCTATAATCATGACAGTTACACAAATACTCTATTAATTTAATATTTTTAGCTTTTATAAACTTTTCTGTTCTATAAATAATACTTTCAGTTAAATAACTACAACTAAGGTAGGAGGTGGGTAAACCCCAAAACTCAGAATCCCAACGTAATTCTACTATCAAATTAATAATCTCAACAAATTCCGTTTCGAAATCAGGATTATCCAATAAAGTATAATGTTTACCTGTAAAATACTTTATTCCCTCACTATCTCTGAAATCTATTACAATATCAGCCAATTCATAATACTTAGGTAATTCGTCTATTGTTATAGCAACTATTTTCAACCCTTTTAACACATAATACCACTCTTTTGACAAACCATTTGACACAATAACATCTATCTTATTATCTATCAAATAATCAACTGACAAATCATCCACTTCAATCTGAAAGACGAAACTACTTCCTTTACGTGCAATTTCCAACCCCTTCTTCAGTTCTTCAAGATAACAGCCTTCATGTTTCTGAAAAACAAACAACTTGTTCATTTCCATATTATTTGCTATTCCTTCTAAATATT
>Ga0187827_10001142_pt1 | contig 39745 bp, 31 predicted proteins | sample ETNtaG_39_FD_167969 | JGI IMG/M metagenome (GOLD analysis project Ga0187827, IMG submission 167969) | Marine microbial and viral communities from oxygen minimum zone, Eastern Pacific Ocean - ETNP2014_SV_150_PacBio MetaG (Illumina Assembly) | ecosystem: Environmental > Aquatic > Marine > Hypoxic...
AAAGAAAAGCATTTAACTGGTTATCAATCCAAAGAGAATTAATTGATAAATTTGAAGATAGATATGAAAGATTCTTATAAAACATTAATTTTGTATGGCAAAGCCCTTTCGCCTACGGCTACAGAACTTTGCCATACAAAATTAAGAATGACACACTTTTTTGAACACTCCCTCATTATACCATTAATATGATCTGCAATTAAAGAGTTTCGATTGTTTTCGCTATGCACGTACCTCGTAAATGTATTGTTACTTTTTTCAAAAACATATACACCTGAGCCTGTGCCTAGCCATAATCTTTCATTCTCATCTTCCGCAATACTAAATGTTGATACAGGCAACATCTTAGAAAAGACTTCTTCATCCTCTACGTAACTATAAAAACCATCAAGTCCACTTATCCAGTATTTGCCAGATGAATCGATATAATAATCAGCAACATCACGATCTCTTTTTTTTGATTGATCATTAGGGTCAGGCAATATCTCATAAAATGAACCAATGGCTGGATCGAATCTTATTATACCCATATTTCTTCCACCAAGCCACAAATATCCATTTTCATCTTCAAAAATCTTATGATAAAAATATGTATTCACCATCATTGGTTCCCTATGCTTATACTTAATAAAACTCTCATTTTCTATGTCATAACGATGCAGAGTTCCATCAGCGGTTTCGATCCATAAAATTCCATTTTTATCAGCATAAAGAGCTCTTACATAATCATCTGCCAAAGTGTTCTCATTATCATCATCATGATTATATTTTTGAAATCCGGTATTTTCATAATCATATTTGTTCAATCCGTTTTTAGTTCCAATCCAGAGATTACCATATATGTCTTCAGTAATTGCTGTAATAAGATTTCCGGAAATACTAAGAGAATCATCTGGGTCATTACGAAAAATTTCAAATTCATATGCATCATACCTATTTAATCCGTCCAAAGTACCTATCCAAATAAATCCAAATTTATCCTGATAAATATCAAGGATAAAGTTGCTGCTTAAACCATCTTTCTTGGTCAGGTTATCAAATTTTAAGTATGGGTCTTGATTTATTACCGGTTGAGCAAAAATATTGGTAAACAGGAGAATCAATATTACTATTTGAAATTGCCTCATAAGCAAATCACTACTTTCCGACCAAATTACAAAAACAATATCATTCTGACATTTAAAATATCTTCATTAAGATAATAATTAATTACATTTGTACGCCAATAAATGCAACTAACTAAAAATGGAAGTTGTCAATTTTTTATTACGAAATCATTACCAAAACCATTATAAACTTTTCTGAAAATTTATATGATGAAAAAAGTATTAATATTCTCCTTAGCAATTTTAATTAGCGGTTTTATAACTGCTCAAGAAACCAAACAGGGCTCGAAGCTCCCTTCAGTAAATATTAAGACACTTGAAGGGCAAACATTTAACACAAAAGATATTAATAACAACGGTAAGCCAATAATTATTAGCTTTTGGGCTTTATGGTGTACACCATGTAAAAAAGAACTTAATGCATACAACGATAATTATGAAGACTGGCAGGAAGAGACCGGAGTAAAGATTATTGCTGTATCAATTGATGATTCCCGTTCATCAGCAAAGGTACTACCTTTTGTTAGAGGCAAAGACTGGGAGTTTGAAGTGTTGTTGGATCCCAACAGTGATTTTAAAAGAGCTATGAGTGTTAATATGATACCTCACACATTTATCCTTGATGGTGAAGGAAATATCGTTTATCAGCACACTTCGTATTATGAAGGACTGGAAGACGAAATATTTGAGATTGTCGAGAAAGTGGCAGCAGGTGAATATGAATCTGGTACAAAATAGAATCAATTATTGAAAAGCTATAAATGAAAAAATTAGTTACAATTTTAATATTTGCTCTATCATTGACAACAACTGTCACGGCACAGGGCTTTTTAGGCAAATCGGAGGTGCATGGCAGTTTTGAAGCTGATGGTATGTATTATCACGCTGATAAAGATCTTGGGATAACAGATTCGTTAATTAACGGGAACATATTTGGCTTCAACGGTTTTGCTGATATTATCTATACCCTAGGTGACTTTTCTGCAGGGTTTAGATATGAAGCATATTTACCTCCTATTGCTGGATTTGATCCAAGTTTAGATGGGCAAGGTTTTCCATATTTATGGGCGTCCTACACAACCGAAAAATTTAGTTTTACTGTAGGTAATTTTTATGAGCAGTTTGGAAATGGACTCGTTCTTAGAACCTACCAAGAGTGGACACTAGGTTACGATAATTCGATAAATGGAATACGAATAATTTATGAACCCACAAAAGGGATAATACTTAAAGGTGTATATGGTACACAAAGATATTTTTGGGCTAAATATGCGAAAAACGGCAGGGGAGTAATTAAAGGATTTGATGGAGAAATAAATATTAATGATGTTTTTGGCTCTTTGTCAGATTCAAAGATTAAATTAATCCTTGGAGGTAGTGCTGTAAGCAAATATCAGTCAGATCAAAATCCGTTTTATAAACTACCTCAAAATGTAGGTGCTTTTGCGGGAAGATTTAATCTAGGAATTGGAAGATTTGTGTTCACATCAGAATATGCTCATATAATTAACGATCCTTCAGCAGTAAACAATTACATTTATAAACCTGGTAATGGATTGACTTTTGCAGGGTCATATTCTACTAAAGGATTGGGTATTTTTGCTATGTTCAAGCGTAATGATAACATGAGTTATAAGTCGGATGAGGCAGTAACTTCAAATGCGCTAGACATTAATTTCTTACCTCCGCTGATAGAGGCTCATACTTATATGCTTGCTTCTATGTACCCTTATGCAACCCAACCAAATGGTGAGATTGGTTTCCAATTTGAAATAATTTATAGTGTACCTAAAAAAAGTAAGTTGGGTGGTAAATATGGCATGAGCATTAATATAAATTATTCACAAATGAACGACATTGCTCGTGAAAGGGTAAATGACACTTCTTTTATCGGAGAAAGTGGTACGATGGGCTGGAAATCTGATTTTTTTAAGTTTGGCAAGCAAATCTTTAACCGCGACCTTACTATTGAGATTGATAAGAAATTTAACAGAAGATTCAAAAGTATTTTCAAATACATTTATCAGGACTATGATATATCTACAATTCTTGGTCATACCGGAGACCCTAACGTAAAGGCAAATATTGGTATTGTGGATATGACCTGGAAATTCACTTCTAAAAAAGCAATTAGATGGGAATTACAAGGTTTATGGACAAAACAGGACAAAGGTAACTGGGCAGCTGCATTGATTGAATATACGGTATCTCCTCATTGGTTTTTCTCGATTGCTGATCAATACAACTACGGCAATGATCATACTAGCGAAAGAATTCATTATTATACTGGCTCCTTCGGATATACCTTGAGAACAACTCGCCTTTCGCTTACATATGGGCGACAGCGTGAAGGGGTTGTGTGTGTAGGAGGCGTTTGTCGTCAGGTTCCTGCTTCAAGTGGATTTTATTTAACGGTATCAAGTAGTTTCTAATATTAAAATTATGAAAACCAGATATATAATTATTGCAATAACTCTTTTTGCCTTTGCATTAAATTCTTGCGATAAAGTCTCACCTCCTTTTATTGAAACAAAGGATTACTGTAATGGAAATAAAAAGATACTTATCGAAGATTATACAGGGCACGGCTGTGTTAACTGTCCAGCAGCAGCTGTACTTGCACATGATTTGAAAGAACAATTTTGTAATCGTGTTGTAATTCTTGGTGTACATGCAGGTTTTTTTGCTAAACCAAACTTTGATAATAATCCATTGTTTGCAGCAGATTTTACAACTCCAGCTGGTAATACATGGGATACTTTTTTCGGAAATAGCATTATGGGTAATCCTAATGGATTAATTGACAGGGTTAAAGGACCAACCGGTTACGTTATTTATCCACAAAGTTGGGCTACTACTGCTGACACACTTCTTTTGGAACCAGCTAAAGCCTTAATAACAATTAGCAACGATTTCGATGATGGAAATAGTACACTTTCTACAACAATAAAAACGGAGTTTCAGGAAAATGTAACAGGAGCTTATAAGCTCATAGTTTGCATCAAACAAGACAATCTTGTTGCGCCTCAAAAAAATAATGATGAAGAAATTGGACCAACTCCGGTTATCGTAGATTATGTTCATATGAACGTTCTTCGCAAAGCAATTAACGGAGCATGGGGTGAATATCTAGGTAATTCGGGCGCTGTTATGATGTCAGTTAGTTATGAAAAAACTTATAGCCAGGTTTTTCCTGCTGAATGGCTCCCTGCTGATTGTAAAGTAGTTGCATTTGTATATAATGAAGCATCCAAAAGAGTTATTCAGGCTGAGGAATTAAGCGTGTTGGATTAGAGATTTGTATTTGGAGTTGACTACTGTTATCTCTTACTATAAAACTTTTTTTGTAATTTAGTTCCCTTATTTAACCCAACACACTCTACATCATAACTCAAATGTGGATAACTGATTTCCTCAATTTATTTTTTCCAAACCTTTGTCAGGCATGTGGACAACCACTTATTAAGGATGAAAATATAATCTGTTTATCCTGTTTATTTAAGCTGCCAAAAACTAACTTTCACATGCACCAGGAAAACCCAATATCACAGATATTTTGGGGACGAGTAAATATAAACACCGCTACATCATTCTTGTTTTTCAACAAAAGTGGAAATGTTCAAAAATTAATACATCAATTGAAATACAAAGGAAATATTGAAACAGGTCGATATTTAGGAAAGCTATTGGGTGCTGATCTAATGGAAAGTAGTTATTTTTCAAATATTGATTTAATAATCCCCGTACCCCTTCATCAAAAAAAACTTCACAAACGTGGGTTTAACCAAAGTGAGGTTATAGCGGAGGGAATAAGCATGTCAATGGATTTACCTGTTAATACTACTTCCCTGCATAGATTAGAACATACTGAAACACAAACAAAAAAAGCACGATATACACGTTGGGAGAATGTAGCAGGTAAATTCGGAATAATTGATCCTGAGAAACTTGAAGATAAGCATATATTATTGGTGGATGATGTATTAACAACAGGGGCTACACTTGAATCATGTGCACAGTCATTGCTGGAAGTACCCCAAACTGTTGTTAGTTTGGTGACTCTTGCATATGCTCAGGTTTAGCAGGTATAGTATCTAAATACCTTCCCATTTGCCTCATTATCTCATTGTATTCCTTTCGGTTTCTAATTAGTTTTCGCTGTAATCTTGCACTCCGGTTTAGCACATCGTAAAGTGCCTGTATTGGTCCTTTGAACGACATTGGACGTGGTTCCAAATATAATAGTCCGGTATTCGTCCAATCTGGGTAAAATTGGCTCAGGTCGATAGGTTGCATATTTATCACAATCTGTTTCATGGTTGGGTAATCAAAATATGCCCTAATAATTACTTCGTTGATGGTTATTGTGTCTTTTGGTAACTTTATTTCCAGAATGTTATCACTCGATAATATTGCAGCATCCATTTGTAAAATTAAAGGGCTAAATCCAATGGAAGTTATCAGTACAGAATCATCATCTTGAACGTAAAGCTTAAATCTTCCTTGTTTGTTACTAATCGTTCCCCATCTGTTAAACTTACTAATAACATGAGCATTTACTACTGGCAATAAACTGTCGCTGGTCAATATTACAGCATCAAGTATATATAAACTATCTATCTCTCGCTGTGCAAATGCAGTATTCAACTCTAGCAAGGAAAACGTAACAAACAACAAAAAGCTGTAATACAGGAATTTGTATTTAAGCTTGGCCATTATATTCTTTTTTAATTTCAAAAAACGAATATAAAGCTTAAATTAGCATCAAAAAAAATATTCAACTTATGATGCTTAATAAAAAGTTAAAAAAATGAAAAATATTATATCCGTCGCTTTTTTGATGAGTTTCAGCATAATTGCATTTGCTCAAACTCTTCCAAATGCCGAATTTGAATTATGGGTTGATTACGGACTTTTTGAAGAGCCCGAATTATGGAATACCCCAAACCCGTTTACAACAATTGTGAGTCAAAATGCTATTACTGTTTCAAAATCGTTAGATGCATACTCAGGTGATTATTCGGCAAAGCTTGAAACTATAGAGATTTTTGGAGGTGATTTTCAAGTTCCTGGCGTTATAACGTTAGCAGACATAAATGTAGATTTTATTTCTGCTACTTATAGTATTAGCGGAGGTATGGCATTAAAGGAAAATGTTTCTAGACTTTCGGGGATGTATAAATATCAAGGTGTTGAAGGAGATTCTGCCACCGTTTTGATATATAACTTCAAACGAAATAACGGAGGGGAAATAGACACAATTGGTTTTGGAGTGGGTTATTTGCATGACACAACTTCCTGGAGTTCTTTTACTGTAAATATGGAAAATCTAAACTACCACTTACCCGACACATTTAATGTTATTATTCTTTCTTCGGCTACAGATTTACATTCAGGCTCCACTCTGTATATAGATAGTCTTACAATAGAGACCAATACCGGAATAATAAAATTAGGTTACGATCATATTAGTGTAAATGTTTATCCAAATCCATCTTCTGATTTTGTGCAATTTGAAACAAAGACCATTGAAAATGAAAGGATAATTAGAGTTTATAATATTGCTGGCAAATTAATAAGTAATATTGACTTCAGTAACCGGAGAACAAAAATCTCTGTAAAAGAATTTCCTGCCGGAATATACACATATCACGTAATGCAACAAAATAAGTTGGTAAACAGAGGATCGTTTATTAAAAACTAAATACATATTCTTTTGTTAGATTTTAAAAACTTTAATTAGCACTATGAACAACATTAGAAAAGTATTGCTGGTGATCATCAGTCTCATAGTCATTATTACATTATCTCATACCCAACAGGAAGAGAACAAAACAAAACCTGAAAAAATTAAGAAGGGGTGGAACTTTGGTGCACTTCCAGTTATTTCATTTAATTCTGATCTTGGATTTCAATACGGAGGGCTTATTAATTTATATGATTATGGAGATGGTTCACATTATCCCAAATACAACCATTCGCTTTATTTCGAAGCTTCGTGGTATACCAAAGGAAGTGGGGTTTTCAGATTTTATTACGATTCGGAATCATTAATTAAAGGTGTTAGGATTAGTACTGATATAAGTTATATTCCAGATCAAACCTATAGTTTCTATGGATTTAACGGTTATGATGCTGTTTATAATCATGCCTGGGAAGAAACCAATAACGTTGATTATAAATCACGTGTATTCTATCGTCAGAAAAGAGAATTTTTCAGAGTTAAACTCGATTTTCAAGGTGATGTAGTAGGCAAATTAAATTGGTTAGTAGGCTTTAACTTTTTCCATATATATACAAACTCTGTAGATATTAAACACCTTAATAAAAACAAATCGGAAGGAGATAAACTACCTGATATACCGGGACTTTATGATAAATATGTTGAATGGGGAATTATTCCTGAAAACCAGGCCCTAGGGGGGATGTTAACTAATTTTAAACTTGGTGCTGTTTACGATTCCCGAGATAATGAGCCGAATCCAATGCGTGGTATCTGGTCGGAAATTATACTGATAGCTGCACCTAAGCCATTATCCAATATGCAAAACGGATTTACTAAACTAGTTGTTACTCACAGACAGTATTTTACTGTAATTAAAGAAAAACTATCATTTGTTTATCGTCTTGGGCTTGTAACTACAATTGCAGGTAAAGCACCGTATTATGTTGAACCTATTATGTATATGTCGAAAATGAATGGTGCATACAGTGAAGGATTAGGTGGTAATAAAACACTCAGGGGCATACTGAGAAACAGGGTTGTTGGAGATGGTATTGTTTATGGTAACTTCGAATTTAGATGGAAAGTTGTTAGAGCACACTGGTTTAACCAGAATTTCTATTTCGCGCTGGGCACATTCTTCGATACTGGTAGAGTTATTAAAGATTTTGAAGTTGAGGAGCCTGTTAACAAACTTATCCCATCGGATTATTTACCTGATAAAAAGGATAATTATTTTGATTTTGGTGCCGAAACATTCCACAATAGTGTAGGTGCCGGACTCTATATCGCTATGAATCAAAATTTCATACTTGCCATTGATTATGGTAAAGCACTAAATAAACAAGATGGTAATTATGGTTTTTATATTGGTCTGAATTTCTTATTTTAAGCTATAATGTGTGCAAAAATTCAGCTACTAGCAAACCCAGATAATTACCAACAGCAAAACCTATTATACCTACTGTTATGCCAGGTACAATTATTTCCTTATTTTTTAATGCACCTGCAACTGCCGGCACAAACGGCGGACTACAAATTAGTGCCGTTGAAGTAATTATAACTGTATCTGTATCAATTTTGAATATTACTGACGCAACTATCTGTAAGAACAGAGAACCAAAAATTACAAAAAATACATAATAGAAAATAGTTGAAGATGCAGTTGGTAGATTTGTTAAATCGACCATAGAGGCAACATCAATGCTAAAGATCAGAATTAAATACATCCCTAACTCAAAAGTATTCTTAAGCTTTTTAACGGATGGCACAAGAGATAACAAAATGCCGAAAGTGGTTATTAATAGTATAACCACTATCATCTGGTTATTTTCCGGTATAAATAATGTAGTTGATCCAGCAACAATAAAAATCACAGCTGATACTAACAAACCAAGTAACATCGGCTTTCGATTTTCCTTTTTTAGAATCCCCCACATTGGCGTTTCCGACATATCCAAAAACACATCCTGATTACTACTTTTTAATTTGGTTTTAAACTTTGGGAGCAGATAACTAAAAATCTTTTGACCTACTGTTATCAACAAAAAGAAATACCCCGCACTTATTAGCATATCATATGCATGAGTAATTAAATATAGGCTATTATCAACGTTAAGCATTATTTTTAAAGCTGCTAGGTTAGGAGTCCCACCCGTATAAACTCCAATTAGTAACCCTCCCACTTTCCATAAGTCAGAAATATCATCAGTCATAAAAACAAAATAACCTACAATTACTGATGTTACAACTGCTATCAATGCAATAATTAACGATATAATAGTGGTGCCTGCTAATTTTGTCCAAGCTTTTACATCCGATGAAAATAACATCAACGGAATAGCAAGTGGAATGGTTATTGTAACTATTGTGTCCTGTATCTCACGGCTATCTTCAGGTAACAGTCCAGATACACCAACAACTAAACCAATACCATACGCAATAATTATCGCACCAAGTTTTCTTAGGAGTGAGAATTTCTGACATGAATACAGAATCAAAAGTGGCATTAACAAATAAAAAGCAACGAGCAAAATTGTTGATATCATATTGTTAAGATTAGATACATATTATTACTTAATTCTAATCAAAGCAAATATAGCTATTCTCAAATTACTAGTTTATTATGCTCATCTTTACCATTAAAATTTGTCAAAAATTAATTATAGTTTTGGCATAACATAATAGATAAATAAGAACATGGCAAAAATTACTAGAACTTTTGATCTGCTAACTAATGCTGAGGAAAATTTTAACAGGGAAATTGCACTATCTGTAAAACGCAACGGGAAATGGGATAATTTCAGCACAGCTGAATACCGGCAAAACGTTGACGCATTCAGTTTAGGACTACTGGCAATGGGATTTAACAAAGATGATAAAATTGCTACGATCACCAATAACCGCCCCGAATGGAATTTTATTGATTTTGGAATGTCACAAATTGGCTGTGTACATGTGGGCATTTATCCAACTATAAGTGATAAAGAATACCTTCATATACTCTCCCATTCCGACTCAAGAATATTAATTGTTTCAAGCAAAGAACTATATGTTAAACTTCTTCCTCTTTATGAGAAGACTCCTAATCTGGAGGAAATTTACACAATTGATGAAGTAGCAGGTGCAAAAAACTGGCGTGAAATCGCTGACCTAGGAATTTCGAAAGATAAAGAATTGAGGGAAACACTTGTTGCTCGTCGTGATGATGTTCAGCCTGATGATCTGCTAACAATACTCTATACTTCTGGAACAACGGGACTTTCGAAAGGAGTAATGCTTACTCATAATAATGTTGTAAGTAATTTTCTTTTAGCACATCAGTATGTTACCTATGTTGGTCCTAATGATAGAGCTCTAAGTTTTCTGCCCTTGTCACATGTACTAGAGCGTGTTGGTAATTATTTGTGGCAATCGCAAGGACTTATTATTTACTATGCCGAAAATATAGAAACCATTGGAGATAATATGAGGGAAATAAAAGTGAATGCATTTATTACTGTTCCAAGGGTTTTTGAGAAAGTATATGATAAAATAATTAATAAAGGAAGGCAACTTAGCGGCATAAAAAAGGCTTTGTTCTTTTGGGCAGTTAAAATTGGTGATAAATTTGATCCAAATCCTGCAAAACGAAGTGCTGTTTATAATAGGAAACTCGCTATTGCTAATAAGCTTATTTTCAGTAAATGGCGCGATGCCTTGGGCGGTGAACTGAAAGGAGTTATTTGTGGAGGTGCTGCACTGCAACCTCGCCTCGCTAGAATTTTTTGGGCTGCACAAATTATTGTTCAGGAAGGTTATGGATTAACTGAAACATCTCCTCTTATTTCTGCAAATAGACCCTCTTATCCCGGTGTTAGGTTTGGCAGTGTAGGTATTGTGCCAGATGTACTTGAAGTAATGATCGCCGAAGATGGAGAGATTCTTGAAAGAGGTCCGAACCTGATGAAAGGTTATTATAAAGACCCTGACAAGACAAAAGAAGCCATTGATAAAGATGGATGGTTTCATACTGGCGACATTGGAACGCTTGATGAAAATAAGATGTTAACTATCACCGATCGTAAAAAAGAAATTTTCAAACTGTCGGGAGGTAAATATGTTGCACCACAACCAGTTGAAAACCATTTTAAGGAATCTCAATTTATTGAACAGATAATGGTTGTGGGTGAAAATGAAAAATTTACTGCAGCACTAATCATTCCTAATTACGAGTATTTACACAACTGGTGTTCTCTACACGATGTAACGTTTCAAGATAATCACGATTTGATTAAGAAGCAAAAAATAATAGACCGTTATCAGACAGAAGTTGATAAATACAACATTGAATTCGATCATGTGGCTCAAATAAAAGTCTTCAGGCTTATTGCTGATCTGTGGACAGCCGACAATGGAATGTTATCACCTACCCAAAAGCTTAAACGCAAAGTTGTAATAAAGGAGTATTCAAAAGTACTTGATGAGATTTATGAGAAATAATCTTTAAAGTTTGTGAAAATAAGTTGAAATGATAATACTATCTTTTGATAACTTATCATCTACTGTTGTATTTTTGCTCTAAATATTTATTCTACTAACACAGTCTAGTTATTTCATGCATACGGACTTTTTTGGTATGAATATAACATGTAATATTAAATATTCATATTATAAATGCTTTTATAGAATTATTGTTTAGAATGAAAAAATGCCTCTTAATAGCACTGATAATAACCATGCAGGGATTAAATCTTTTTGCGCAACAAGCTAATGGACAAGTTTTTGAAGTTATAAACGATAAAGAGATTCCACTAATTGGAGCAACAATTGTTCAGCTAAACACTCAAAACGGTGTTATAACAGATGCTAATGGATTTTTTCAAATTGACCTTGAATCTGCATTTCCAAAAGTGTTAGTTGTTAGCTTTGTAAGTTATCAAAACGATACAATATTTTTAGAACGTGTAGGATTTGATAATATTCATGTAGTTTTAAATGAGACAAAGGACCTTAATGAGATAGAAATAAAAGCAAGGCAAAAAGGCAGCTTTCTTGAAAGAAATCAAGTTATGGCAATTGTAAATCTAAATGAAAACGAATTACAAAAAGCAGCTTGTTGTAATCTGTCGGAGAGTTTTGAAAATAGTGCAACAATTGATGTTAGTTATAGCGATGCGGTTACCGGGGCTAAGCAAATACAAATGTTAGGGTTGGCAGGAATTTATACACAATTGTTAACCGAAAATGTACCAAATATGGAAGGTTTAGCCACACCCTGGGGATTGAGTTATATTCCCGGTAGCTGGATGAAATCTATTCAAGTTTCAAAAGGAACCTCTTCTGTCATAAATGGTTACTCATCGATGACCGGGCAAATTAATATTGAATATAAAAAGCCGGACGAGGGCGAGAAGTTATTTCTGAATGGTTATGGAAACCAAAAAGGGAAAATTGAAGGAAATATAGTTTCACGCTTCCAAATAAACGATAAATTAAGTACAGCTATTTTCGTTCATGGCGAAAGTATGACTGTAAAACATGACCTTAATGATGACTCTTTTCTTGATCAACCTCTTGTTAAACAAATAAACTTATTTAACAGGTGGAGATATTATAATAAGCAATTTCGCACAAATTTCGGGATTAAATATCTAACAGAAAATAGGCAGGGAGGTCAAGTTAAATTCGATCCTGATAAAGATCACAATATTGAAAATGGTTATGGTATTGGCGTTAGAACTAATCGTTATGAAGGTTTTCTTAAAATGGCTTACATTTTTAAACATAGAGCATCAACAAATTTTGGGTTTCAAAATCAGTTAGTTGTCCACCACCAAAATTCATATTTTGGTTTAACCACTTACGATGCAAAACAATTATCTTATTATGGCAACCTGATGTTTCAATCATGGATCGTAAATCAAAGACATCAGTTTACAACAGGACTTAGTTATAAGTTTGATAAATATAATGAGGACTTGAACGACAGCACCTTTATCAGAACAGAAAAAGTGCCTGGTTCATTTATACAGTACACTTTTTCGAACAATAAAAATCTAAACATTATTGCCGGCATAAGGGTTGATAATCATAATTTATACGGGGTACTATTTACACCTCGCATTCATGCAAGAATTAATCTGAATGAACAGAATGTACTCCGACTAAGCGCAGGAAAGGGATATCGGACACCAAATGTTATTGCTGAAAATACTTCTTTGCTTGCCACATCAAAAAAGTTAGTTCTTACGGAAGAGTTAAAAATTGAATCATCGTGGAATTTTGGACTTAGCTATACAATTTACATTAATGTGATGGCGAGAGAACTTATCATAACCACTGATTATTTCCGTACACAATTTGAAAACCAGATAATTATAGACAGAGAAAAGAAACCGAATTTTATCTATGTATATAACCTTAACGGGCGATCGTTTTCAAATAGTTTTCAAATTGAATCCGACTACGAACTTTTTAAAAATTTTAATATAAAACTGGCTTTCCGGTACAACGATGTCAAAACAACTATTAGTGAAAAGCTACAAGAGAAACCTTTAGTCAGTAAGTTTAAAGGATTGCTTGCTCTTTCATATCAAACTTCGCTAAAAACATGGCAATTTGATATTAATATTCAAGCTATTGGTAATCAACGATTACCATATACGGGTTTTTATCCAGAGGAGTATCAACAGCCGGCGTATTCGCCCGATTATACATTGGTCAACGCTCAAATCACTAGATACTTTAATAAATTTGAAGTATATATTGGTGGCGAAAATTTAGGCAACTTTCGTCAAATGAACCCAATAATTGCAGCCAATGATCCTTTCAGTGAGTATTTTGACTCTTCAATAGTATGGGGACCTATTACTGGGATTAAAATATTTGCTGGTTTTAGATTTAAATTAGAACCTAAATAAAACATAATAATATGAAAACAAAATTATTTCTAACCACAATTATAATTACACTTTCAATAATTGGATTGCAGGCACAGGATAAAAAACCTAAAAACGAAAAGAAACTTGAGACTGTTGAAATCCAAACATCTGCCGTTTGTGGAATGTGTAAAGAAAAGTTGGAGCACGACTTAGCTTTTGAAAAAGGCGTTAGGTTTGTTGAACTTGATAATAAGACTAAAGTGTTAACAATCAAATTCAAAAAGGGAAAAACCACTAAGGAAAACCTTAAAAAAGCTGTTACTAAAGTTGGGTATGATGCGGATGAGTTACAAGCGGAACAAAAGGCATATGATGCCCTTCCTGCTTGTTGCAAAAAAGATGTTGCACCACACTAAATGCTGCCATCGCTTCAGGTTTTATTATCATATAAAAATAAATCAATTCACTTTCATCCAATCAGGTGGTGATTGAATGGCAGGTTTTTTGCCATAAATAATATCATCAAGAACCATTGCAATCCTGCTAAATATAGTTGAGTTTCTTATTCCAAACCTCACGATGCTATGCAGTAAATTATTTGGATGTGAATATGGACAATCGCTTAAACATCTGCCGCAATCTGTTCCACACTTGGTCCAGAAATCGTAACAAGATTCTTGATTTATCTGCCATCGTGTAACCCCATTTATATTCTTTCTGTTGCTGTATGAAATTGCATTTGCCGGACAGTTTACAGCACATTTATTACAGTTATCACAAAAATCTATTACATCTGGGGCAAAAGATCTGCTATCAACAATAAGGGGGATATCAGTGGTTACAACAGCAAGCCTAACTCTGGGTCCATATTTAGGTGTCATCAATATTCCCATTCTGCCAATTTCACCAAGCCCGGCATCTTTTGCAACAAGAGGACAGATAAGTTCATAGTTACCATCGATATGTGCTCTAGCAGGAAATCCAAGCTGGCGTATAAATTTAGCTAACTGAACAGCAATTGCCCCAGCAGCCAGATATTGCTGAGCTGATTCCATAACGGTTGGATAGTAAGGACCAGATCTTATTGCCATATGATTCATTTCAACAGTAAAAGCAATCGCAAATTTGTGATCAAGTACTACTTTATCACCATAATTATTTTCCCTCCCTCGATTACTATACTTATGATATTCTTTCAGTTCAGTTATTCCAACATCCAGAGCCCCAAGCTTTTTACTCCAGTTTTTAATATACTTTGTGATGCTATTAGGATTTGAACTAATTTTTCTTGAAGAAATTTTTCCATCAACATGTGGACTAAGTAGATCCACCGTATCGAAACTTGCATCTGCTGATGAACCCATAAATGGATCATAATTTCCAGATGCCGGTTTTAGCAGACCCGGATTCCTATTAATCTTACTATCGATTTTTAGTTTATCCGGGTTCTTACTATAATAATCTTTGAAGTTTTCAGTATCCTCCTCTAATTTTCTTCGTGAGAACATTATATCTCTTTCATCTATTCTTCCCTCCGGACTAATGTCCCTAACTTTTGATGTAAAACGAATAGGCAGAAAATAGATCATCAATAGGATAAATATCGATGACAATAAAACTATCGAAACTAAAGGTTGATACTGGAAGACATAGAAACCTGTTAGCAGAAAAGGGACTGGAGCAATAAGTCCAATTAATATAAAATTTGAAGCTGCTTTTTTTTCTTTCTCAATAAGTGAGACTATTGCAGCATAGATAAAAAACACGAAAATTGCTATGCCACTCAAAATCAAAAGTAAATCAAGCAGTTCGAAGTTGGAGATGCTCATATATATATTACAATTTTTATCAAGCTAAACCCAAATATGTTAACCTATAAACTTAAACTCATACTAATTAACTCAGCAATATCAAGGTTTTTAATTTCTTCTTCCTTGTTTTTATATTTTAGGCCGTCGGTCATCATTACCATGCAGAAAGGACATGCTGTAGCAATAATATCGCAGCCTGTTTCAAGTGCTTCTTCAGTTCTCTCAATAAAAACTTCTTTGTTGCCGTTTTCAGCTTCTTTAAACATTTGTCCTCCACCGGCTCCACAACACAATGCAAAACTTTTAGTACGTTCCATTTCAACATTAACTGCAGGAAGGAGTCCGAGTACAGATCTCGGTGCATCATATTCATTGTTGCATCTACCAAGATAACATGGGTCGTGGAATGTGATCTTTTTTCCAGCAAACATATCACTATCTATTTTTAAGTTGCCGCTTGAAATTTGCTGCTGCATAAATTGAGTATAATGAATAACATTATATTTTCCTCCAAAATCAGGATATTCATTTTTAAGAGTGTTGAAATCATGAGGGTCACATGTGATTATATTTTTCACTTCATAACCATTTAGCACTTCAATATTCATCATTGCCTGCATCTGGTAAAGCATTTCATTTCCTGCCCTGCGAGCAACATCACCACTATCAGCTTCTTCAACTCCAAGTACAGCATAATCAACCTTCAAGTGATTAAGAACCTTCACAAACTCTCGAGTTACTTTTTTGTACCTGTCATCAAAAGCACCTGCTGAGCTCACCCAGAAGAGGTATTCAGGACTCATACCATCCGACATTAAAGGTATTTCAAGTCCTTCTGCCCAAAGCATTCTGTCCTCAGGTGAGAACTGCCATGGAGCACCATTGTTTTCAATGTTAGAAAATACGGTGTTTAATCCAGTGGGAGCTTTTGATTCTTCCATAACAAGATAGCGGCGCATATCAAGAATAAGAGAAGGTTGATTAATGCTAACAGGGCATTCCATTGCGCAAGCGTTACAGAGAGTACATGCCCAAAGTTCTTCTTCAGTTATAAATGTACTGAGCAACGACTTTCCATCCTCAAATGCAACACCGTCCTTTATTAAACCAGGACCTTTTTGTTTCATTCTTGCACGTGTGTCCATCATAATTTTGCGCGGTGAAAGTAACTTACCAGTAATATTAGCAGGACAAACAGATGTGCAGCGTCCACATTCGGTACATGCCAATGAGTTAAAATAATTGATCCAATTGATATCCTCAACATCCTTAACTCCAAATCGTTCAGGTGTATCTTCGTCATCCGGAACATCCGCGAAAGCTGCATCTGGATCCATCATTAATTTTACTTCTTTTGTGATAGCCTCCATATTGTCAACATAACCCAAGAGGGTTATACGACTGACAAATACATTTGGTACTGACATAAATACATGGAAATGTTTGGAATAAGGCAATATATTGGCAAAAATGAAAATCCAAACTATGTGAGCCCACCAATTAATCTGATAGCCCAACCATAATTGCTCTGCAGGAATACCATCAAAAAATCCAGCGATAATATTACTAATCGGATAACTACCGTGAATCATTTCATTGGTTGAATTACACCAAAGAATATAATATGTATTCATCCCAAGAAGTGTAATCATGAGTATGAATATGATTGTTAAAGCAAGATTGGCATCCATTTTTGAAACCGATTTCATTTCGGGTCCGTAAAAGCGTTGGATGTGCATGATTAGCCTTCTAAAAAGAAAGGCAATGCTAAGCAAGGCAATTACAAAGGCTGAAACGTCACCTGCTGCTATGATAAAATCATAAAGCGGGCCTAAAAAAGTTAATATCCTTTCGGTTCCAAACAACCCGTCTATTGCCATCTCAACACTTCCAAACAGGATTAGAATAAATCCCCACCATAAAAGAGCATGCATCAAACCTACAATAGGCTGTCGTAGTATTTTCGTTTGGAAAATGGCAATTTTAATTGTTAGCCATATTCTTTTGGATATATCCGTTATTGGTTTCTTCTTGGTGAATTTAAAATACCTAGCATACTTTAAAACAGAGTAGGTAAATACGCCCAAGGTTACTAAGAGAATCAATAAAAAAATGACTTGCTTTAACATTACTATAAGGTTTTGCGAATTATGATGACAAGATTAAGTATTTAAATATTAAGAATGAAACTATATTATAATGAGAAAATGATTGATTTGTTGCGGATAAGTTCATAATTAAGAGTACCTCAACCTTTAATATTCAGCTCTCATACTTTTATTATTCTAATCTTAGTTAGAATAATCGTAAAGTTTGTCTAATTCAAATTTATATTTGCTCTTAATGAACTTACGTTTCACTTTTAAAGTAGGCGATAACTCACCTGTTTCCGGTGTCCATTCCTGATTAACCAATTCAAATTTCTTAAGTTGAAGATGTTGACCCAGTTCTACATTAATTGTATCTACTTCTTTTTGAAACCTATTGATAACCTCTAGGTTTTGTATCATATCTTTGTTATCATTAAACTCAATATTATGTTTAAAACACCAACCATGTAAAAATTGAAAAGCTGGGCAGATAATAGCAGCTGCATATTTTTCCCCTTCACCCACAACCATTATTTGTTCAATAAAACCAGACTCTTTAAACCTGTTTTCAACAACCTGAGGAGCAACATATTTCCCCGTTGTAAGTTTAAATATTTCCTTCTTTCTATCAGTTATCTTAAGAATATTATGTTCTTGTATTTCTCCAATATCACCTGTATGGAACCAGCCTTCTGGGTCAATAACCTCATCGGTTTTTTCCTTATCTTTATAATACCCCAACATCAAACTAGGCCCTTTCATCAAGATCTCACCATCTTCTGCGATCTTAACCTCAACGTTATTTAGTATGGGACCTGATGTTCCAAACTTAAGAAGTGGGTATTTTGGGTGGTTAACAGAAATAACCGGAGAAGTTTCAGTCAATCCATATCCCTGCAGTATTGGAATTCCTGCTGCTTTAAATATTCGGGCTAATCGTGCTTGAAGAGCAGCCCCACCTGATACTATCAGATCAACATTTCCACCGAGGGCTTCACGCCACTTACTAAAAATAAGTTTGTCAGCTATTTTAAGCTGAACTCCGTACCACCAACCATTAGCATTGTTAAGTTCAAACCTAAAACCTAGATTAACAGCCCAGAAAAATAGTCCCTTCTTAATACCCTTGAGTTCTTTTCCCTTGAGCATAATTTTATCATATACTTTTTCAATTACTCTTGGTACTGCAGCAAATCCTTCAGGCTTAACCTCACGGATATTATCTCCAATGGTTTCTATATTTTCAGCATAATAAACTGCACAACCTCTGTACTGTAATAAATAATTAAGCATCCTTTCGAACACATGGCAAAGTGGCAAGAAGCTAACAAATTTTCCTTCAGGGCCAACCGGGAGAATATGTATAGTAGCTTTAACATTTGAAATGAAATTTCTATGACTAAGCATTACTCCTTTTGACAAACCAGTGGTTCCTGAGGTGTAAATTATCGACATCATGTCATCCTCGTTGATCCCATTCCTGATGTTTATTAGTTCATCTTTGTATTTTTCAGCATTTGACTTTCCTAACTCAATTATCTCCATCCATGAAGCCACTCCCTCAATTTGATCGAATGAATAAATTTTCTCAATATTGTCAGATTTCTGTGCTGGCTCACTAATTTTATCATAATACTCTTCAGATGACGTTATCACAATTTTTGCATCAGAATGGGAAAGTATATGTTCGTACTCCTTGGCACCAAGATTTGAATATATTGGAACATGAACAACTCCAACCTGAGTCATACCCATGTCGATAAAGTTCCATTCGGGACGATTATTAGAAACACTAACAATTTTATCGCCTTTTTTAAATCCTAAGGTAATTAAGCCAAAACTGAAATTGTCAACAAATTCTTTATACTTTAATGTGCTGAATTTTTCCCACTTTCCTTTTCTCTTTACAGTAAGTGCATCATCGCGTTGCAGGCCATCGAGCAGGTTGTCTACAAGTTCAAATGTTTTAGTAACCTCCAAATTAATCAGAATTATGTTAATATTAAGTCTACAGCATTATCCTGCTGTACTCTTTTAATCTTCAACTTCTTGACAATATTAAGGATTTTTTGGCTTAAATGTCCATGTAAAACAAAACTCAGCTACTTTATCACCACTCTCATCTATACCAACAGAAACAACATCAATAGTTTGCCCTTCTCCAGTTACAATACTTTGAGCAATGGTATTCTTTATCTTCTCTCCGTCACTACAAGTAAAAATAACCTTCGATTTTACTTTTTTAGTGAATGAGGCAGTCATATTCAAAACTAACATTGATATTGGTTTTTCAGCTTCAGAAACTACTGAAAGGGCAATTATTCCAGAGGAAAGTTCAGCAGCCATAGATAGTACGGCAAAGTACATTGATTTAAACGGGTTTTTGTTTACATATTTAAATGGTACTGTTACAACGGAACTACTGCTATCCATTTTAGTAATTCGTAATCCAGCAATTAAACCCATTGGAAGTTTCATAAGCATGAACATCTTCATCTTTAAGGGGCTTTGGATGAACGAACGTATATTATTATTTTGCATAAATGAATAGAGTATAGGAGTAATGGAGCTGTGGAATATTGGAGTAATGGGACAATAACCGTCCAGCATTCCTCTACTCCATCACTCCAATTCTATTTAAAGATTATACTTATTAGCTGAAATCATGTGGTCAGCAATTTTACGCCGTATGGATACTACATTTACACCAGGTACTTTTGTAAATCGCTTCATCCCCATAAGCATGCCCATATGTTCATCGCCTTCAGCAAATGAGTTAACCGCATCTATACCAAATTTATGAATTTTGGGCGCAACATCATAGAAGAAAATATCTAGCACATCCTTATAAAGTGACAGTTTATCATCATCATACAAGTTGTTAAGTTTTTCAACTCTAAGCATCATAGACTCAGCAGCATATGTATAATTTATCATATCCGCCAAGTTCATGATAATTTCCTGTTCATCGGCAAATTTATCCATGTATTTTTGTAATGCCGCCCCAGCTACCAGCAATATCGATTTTTTTAAATTCGTAATTATCGTGTGTTTAGCCTCAAAATAACCTGGACTTGCAGCCCCAAAATCTGGTATTGCCAACAGCTCACTTGCTACAGCTTTTGCAGGAGTAATGAGGTCAAGTTCTCCCTTCATCCCACGCTTCAATAGCTCTCCAACAGTTACCATACGATTTATTTCGTTAGTTCCTTCAAAAATTCGATTGATCCTCGAATCACGATATGCTCTTTCAACAAGTGTTTCTGCAGAATAACCCATGCCACCGTATATCTGAACCGCTTCGTCAACAATATAATCTAGTACTTCGGAGCCATAAACTTTTGCGATTGAGGCTTCGATAGCATATTGACGTATACCTTCAAGGCTTGCTTTACCTTTATCCATTCCATCAGCAATATATCCAGCAATTGCATCGTCAATATTTTGACTTGCACGATATGTAAGTGATTCAGAGGCAAAAGTTAGTATTGCCATTTCTGACAATTTGAATTTAATAGCTCCAAAGTTCGAAATCGGAGAACCAAACTGTTTTCTTTCGTTTGCATAATTCAAAGCATTATCAATAGTTGCCTTACAAGCACCAACAGTTGCACCTGATAATTTGATTCTACCCAAATTCAGAATATTAAGGGCTATCTTAAATCCCGAATTTTGTTCTCCCAACATGTTTTCAACCGGTACTTTAACATCGTCCATATAAAGCTGTACTGTAGTTGAGCCCTTTATCCCCATCTTTACTTCATCAGCACCAATAGTTAAACCTTTCAGCTCCTTCTCAATAATGAAAGCACTAAGATTTTTATCACCCTTTACTTTAGCAAATACAATAAACAGATCGGCAACTCCTCCGTTTGTAATCCATATTTTAACACCGTTTAGATTATAAAACTTTCCATCCTTGGTAAGCACGGCTTCTGCCTTCCCAGAGTTCGGATCAGAACCCGCATCTGCCTCAGTAAGGCAATAGGCGCCAACAAGTTTCCCATTAGCTAACCCAGGAATATACTTTTGTTTTTGCTCCTCGGTACCATAATACAAGATGGGGAGAGTTCCAATACCAACATGTGCTGAATAGGCAACAGCAAAACTATACCCTTTACCCATTTCTTCAGTAGTAAGCATAGATGTAACAAAGTTTTGGCCAAATCCTTCGTATTCTTCAGGCACTGAAATGCCCAAAATACCTAGATCACCAGCATCTTGCATAAGCTTCCTTAACAACTTACGATCGTGTTTTTCAAGTTGGTCCATATTTGGGTTAACTTGTGTTTCTGTGAATTCTCTACATGTTTGAGCCATCATGCGTTGTTCTTCGTCAAACTCTTCAGGGATAAAAATATCTTTTGCTTCTGTTTCACGAATAAGGAATTCCCCACCTTTTAAAACTTTTTTATCATTCATAATCTTTTCCTTTCAACTATTTTGTTGTCTGTTTTCTTACAATATCTCAAAAATTCCGGCTGCACCTTGTCCAATTCCGATACACATTGTTACCATACCATATTTACCCTTAGTACGCTTGAGTTCGTGTAATAATTGCACCGTTAATTTTGCACCAGTTGCACCAAGTGGATGTCCAAGAGCAATTGCGCCACCATTTACATTTACTATATCAGGAGTTATATTTAATTCATTCATCACAGCAATGGCTTGTGATGCAAATGCTTCATTTAGTTCAATACCATCTATATCACGTAAGCTAAGACCTGAATGTTCAAGTACTTTTGGAATAGCTGCTACCGGTCCTATTCCCATTTTATATGGCTCAACTCCTGCAACTTGATAGTCAACAAGTCGTGCAATTGGAGTAAGGTCATATTGTTTTAACGCCTTTTCAGAAACAACAAGAACAAAACCAGCTCCATCAGACATTTGTGACGAGTTTCCAGCTGTGGAATTACCGTTGGCAGCAAATGCAGGTTTAAGTTTGGACAGTCCTTCAATTGTTGTACCAGGTCGCGGACCTTCATCTGTATCGAAAACTCTTTCGCGTTTTTCCATCGAGCCGTTATCAAAATAATTCTCTTTTATAGTAATAGGAACTATTTCATCTTTAAACTTACCTGCCTTAATTGCAGCTAATGCTTTATTAACTGACTTAACAGCAAATTCATCTTGTGCTTGTCGACTTACTTTGTATTCTTTTGAAACCATCTCAGATGTCAATCCCATGTTGAGAAACCATTTAGGGTGTTCACGAGCCATATCGGGATTTGGTACCATACGCCATCCACCCATGTTTATCATTGACATAGTTTCTGCACCTCCTGCAATTACAATATCTGCTAATCCTACAGTAATTTTTGCCGAGGCAATTGCGATTGTTTCGAGCCCTGATGCACAATAACGATTAACTGTTGATCCAGGAACTTCAATAGTATCAAGCGCCATAAGTGAAAGCAACCTGCCCATATTAAAACCAGTTTCTGCTTCCGGGAAAGCATTTCCAACTACAACATCATCTATTTTAGATTTGTCAATTTGCGGAAAATCGTTCATCAGGTACCTGATAACTGCTGCAGCTATATCATCAGGTCGTGTAAAACGAAAGCTACCACGAGGAGCTTTTCCAATTGCTGATCGGTATCCACCGACTATATATGCATTCATTATTTTATGTTTTTAATTTCTTAATATCTTTCCTTTTGTAATCAGGCTCTGGATTCTTTCCAGTGTTTTTCGAGTAGAGCATAGTTCTAAAAAAGCCTTTCGCTCCAGATTAAGTAAATATTGTTCGGATACTTGCGTAAGAGGTTGTGAAATTTCTCCACCAGCCATTACCAAACCAAGCTTTTCAGCTATTAGTTTATCATGCTCAGACATGTAATTGCCAGTTGTGAAACCATCTGCACCTACATAAACCATCCCCAGAACTTCCTTGCCAAGTATTTTAATATCATTTCGTGGTGTGGGTTTTGTATATCCTTTATTTGCTATAAGGAGAGCTGCTTTTTTAGCATAAGCCAGCTGAAATACGCGGCTAACTATAACCTCATCTATACCTGTTCTTAAATAACCTAGGTCGAAAGCTTCATAAGCCGATGTGGATACCTTAGCTTGTCCAATACTCAGGTAACGATTGAGAAAGGCATTTGTGCGTATATCGCCTTCTTGAAGTTCATCCGACAGACGTAAAGCAAATTCTTTTGTACCACCACCTCCCGGAATGAGTCCTACACCAAACTCTACAAGCCCCATATATGTTTCTGCATGGGCAATAACTTTATCACTATGCAAGCAAAGCTCACAACCTCCTCCTAAGGCCATACCATGTGGAGCAGCAATTATCGGAATCGAGGAATAACGCATTCTCATCATTGTTTTTTGGAACCACTGGACTGCTAAATCCAACTCTTCCCACTCCTGCTCAATTGCAAGCATATATATCATCCCTACATTTGCCCCGGCAGAAAAGTGTTCGCCTTCATTTGAAATTACAAGTGCCTTGTAATCTGCTTCAGTCATGTCGACTGCTTTATTCAGGCCTTCAAGAATTCCAGCTCCTATCGTATTCATTTTAGTATGGAACTCTGCATTAAGTACTCCATCACCTAAATCGAGAATTGTTAGGTCATCATTTTCCCAAAGAACATTTGTCTGACGCAACACATCAAGTGATAGTCTTCCTTCCTGACCAGGAATCACCTTGTATGCTTTTGATGAAATATCATAGTAATATTTCAAGCCATTTTCAACTTTGTAAAATGAAGTTATTCCTGCAGCAAGCATATCATATACCCACTTAGCTGCTTTTAACCCAGCATCTTCCATTGCTTTAACAGTATCTTTAACACCTAATACATCCCAGGTTTGGAAAGGGCCTAATTTCCAACCAAAACCTGCATTTAAGGCATCATCAACTTTGTAGATATCATCACTTATTTCAGGAATACGATTTGAACTGAATTCAAATAACGCATAAAACGATGCTCTATAAAAATCACCCACTTTCCCTTTATCAGCACATAAAATCGGTATGCGTTCAGCAGGATTATCAATATCTTTTGTTTTTTCAAAAACGCCAAATCTCGGTCTTGGAGCTTCAATGTAATCAAGCGTTTTGAAATCAACTGAAAGGAATTTCTTTTTCCCATCTTCAACAACTTTTTTAAAGAAGCCCTGCTTGGTCTTTGAACCTAACCACTTCTTATCAAGCATCTTAACAAGGTAGTCTGGAATGTTGAATATCTTGTTGGCCTCATCATTTGTAGTTTCTTTTAGATTATTGGAAACATGTACCAAAGTATCTAAACCTACAATATCAGCAGTTCTAAAAGTAGCAGACTTTGCGCGTCCTATGACAGGGCCCGTAAGTTTATCTATTTCAGGAATTGTAAGGTCGTAATTTTGCACATTATTAAACAAATGCATTATTGAAAAGGTACCTATTCTATTTGCAATAAATGCTGGTGTATCTTTCGCAATCACAGGGGTTTTCCCAAGAAATTTTGCTGAATATTCTTCTAAAAATGAAATTACTTCAGGATTGGTTTCGCTGGTAGGGATAATTTCAAATAACTGTAGATAGCGAGGTGGATTAAAGAAGTGTGTACCACAGAAATTCTTTTGAAAATCCTCACTTCGTCCTACAATCATTTCTTCAACAGATATTCCAGAAGTATTGGTGGTTATTAATGAACCCGACTTACGCAGTTTATCCACTCTCTCAAAAATCGATTTCTTAATATCCAATCTTTCTATTACCACTTCTATAACCCAGTCATAATCGCATATTTTTTGAAGATCATCATCAAAATTTCCTGTAGTAATACGCTTTGCAAATTCCTGTTTGTAAATTGGAGATGGTTTTGATTTTAGCATGGCATTGAGCGAATCATTTACAATACGATTCCTTACTGCTTTGTCATCGAGGCTCATTCCCGCTGTTTTTTCCTTTCCATTTAACTCTCCTGGAACAATATCAATGAGCAAAACTTCTGTTCCAATATTTGCAAAATGGCATGCAATTCCTGATCCCATTACGCCCGAACCCAAGACTGCTACTTTTTTTATTCTACGTATCATGTTTAAATATTTTATTTCACTTTACGGTTACCATTATTTTGTCGTATAGCTATTTCTTGTTTTACCTGTTCCTTAATAATATTATTGACTCTTTCGAATGCACGTAAAGCTTCAATATCCAACTTCTTAAAGAGTTCATTATTAAAATTTAGCACTACTTGTTCTACTCTGTCTCTTAATATTTCTCCTTCAACAGTGAGGAATATTCGAACAATTCGTTTGTCATCCTTATCAGGTTGACGGTATATCATTCCTTCATCCTGCATCGTTTTCAACATTCGGCTTAAACTAGAGCTTGTCATACCCATCAACGGAGCAATTTTTGTGGCAGGTATTCCCTCCTCTCCAATATTGATAAGTGCGTATCCAATGCCTTGAGTAATACCATTTTCAAGTGCTATTAGGTTATACATCCTTCGCATAGCGAAAAGTGTTGAGCGAAGGTGAAAATCTACCGTGTCTTCTACAATCATATACTAACTATTATGCGTGCATTGCAAATTTACAACAATAATGCTATGCATGTCAAGTATTTTTGGGATTATTTTTAAGGATATGCTCAAAAAAGCATAAACATCCATAATTTATACTTGATATTTAAAAAAGCAATTTCCAATAGCCCATTACGTTTTTATTAGTGTAAGAAATAATAACTAAGTCTTGTTAATAATTAACTCCGCGTATTATTATTTTGAATTTGCTTTGATATACTTTTGATTAATATTCTTGGCAATTATTTAAAGTTGAAATTTATTCACAACCATTAAAGACTATACTTTGAAAAACTATTGTTGGATAATACTTTTAATATTTACAGGATTTATTTTTGTTTTTCAACCTCTTTATGCACAAAAGGGAAGCAAGATTAAAACTGTAGTGATTGATGCAGGCCATGGCGGTAAAGATCCAGGAGCAAGCAGTAAATATGCCCGTGAAAAGGATATTGTCCTTTCGGTTGCATTAAAAACAGGAGGTTACATCAAAAAGAATTTTCCAAATGTTAAAGTAATTTATACTCGCTCTACAGATAAATTCATCCCTTTACATAAACGTGGTGAAATTGCAAATTCAAACAATGCCGATCTCTTCATATCCATACATTGTAATGCAAATCCTTCTTCAAAAATTTACGGAACAGAAACATATGTTCTGGGAATTGAAGATAATCGAACAAAAAGAAATATGGATGTTGCCATGAAGGAGAATGCTGCAATACTACTTGAAGAAGATGCTGCCGATAGATATGACAACTTTGATCCTAATTCACCTGAATCATTAATCAGTCTCACCTTATTTCAAGGAGATAAGCTGGATAAAAGTTTAGTTGTAGCTGAAAAGATTCAAAGACAATTTAGCGAAAGAGCTGGACGAAAGGACAGAAGTGTCCATCAAGCTGGTTTTTTAGTGCTGTGGAAAACTTCTATGCCTTCAGTTCTTGTTGAGCTCGGTTATTTAAGTAACCCTAAAGAGGAAAAATTCCTCAGATCGAAAGAAGGACAGGTTTATTTAGCATCGGCAATTTATAGAGCTTTTAAAGAGTATAAAAAGGAATTTGAAAAAGAAAATAATGCTTATGAATATCGCAAAAAGGCTCTGAAAGTTGAGCCAAAAGACATAAAAAGTGAATCATCAAAGGAACCTGTTGCAATAAATGTCGTTATATACCGTGTGCAATTTTACGCAAGCCCTAAAAAATTGCCATTGTCCCATCCTAAATTTAAAGATATTGAAGATATCTCTTACTATGTTCATAATGGCATGTATAAGTATACTTCGGGAAGTTTTTCAAATCAAAATCAGGCAATTACTCACAAGAAAAAGATAAGGTCATCGGGATTTTCTGATGCATTTGTAGTATGCTTCAATAAAAGTAAAAGAATTAGCCTCAAAGAAGCAAAGTTACTAGAAAAGAAATAGTGAATTAAGTATTTATTGTGCAGAATAACAATGGTATAATTACGTGACACCGTATAGAAAGCCAACTCGGTTCAATAACACAAATCGATCAAGCATATTATGTTTAAAGAGGTACAAAAAAAATTAATATATATCCATCTCAAATAACATTTTGATTAACTTAGCGTTTTTAAAAAATGGCTGAAACAAAGAAAAAACGATCCAAGCCCATAATTATTGGAGCAAGTTTTATAGCTGCAATTGTAATATTTGTATGGGGTTTTAATTTCTTAAAAAGTACCGCCCTATTCCAAAAAGAAAACATTTACTATGCTAGTTATGAAAAGGTAAACGGATTAATTAAAGCAAATCCTGTTGTGATAAACGGCTTGCGAGTAGGTCAGGTTAAGAATGTTTATTTTAACCCTGATATGTCGGGTAACATAATGGTATCTATGATGCTTACTTCTGATTTCCCATTACCCTCAAATACAGTTGCTCGCATATTCAGTTCTGACATAATGGGTTCTAAAGCAATTGAACTTGTACTTGGTGATTCTAAAACAATCCTGCAAGAAGGAGACACCCTTCCTACAAGCGTAGAAGCAGGACTAATGGCTGAAGTTAATGCTCAAGTTCAACCCATTAAGAAAAAGGCAGAAGCCTTATTGGGTTCAATCGACACATTAGTTATTGCATTTCAGTCTATTTTTAACGAGACAGCTCGAAAAAATCTGAAGGAAACTTTTGAACATCTTGATAAAACATTTGCTAACCTACAAAACGCCACATCAAATATTGATACTCTTGTTGTTGAAGAGTCTTCGCGTATTTCTGCAATTCTTATAAATCTTGATTCGTTAACAACCGCATTGAATGAAAATAAAGGTAACATTAGTACTATAATAGAGAACTTCAAAGTAATAAGTGATTCTTTATCTAAATCAGAAATTCCTGGAACCTTTGCCCGGGCCAATAAAGTACTTGATGATATGCAAGCCGTTCTTAATAAAGTGAATAGCGGTGAAGGTACGATTGGAATGCTAATTAACGATGATAGTTTATACCTTGAATTAAACAGGTCGGCTACAGCACTTGACTCATTATTAAATGACATTAAGAAAAACCCGAAAAGATACGTAAGGTTCTCACTGTTTTAAATAAATCAACGTTCGACTGGTTTATCAATTGGCTTTTCTCTTATAAAAATTTCCTCCTTATTTTTAGGACGTAGAATATTAAGCCATGAAAAACCCTTTAGTTTTGTTTCGTTTTCAGTTAGGTCCTTTTCAGGAAACATATCTTCATCTACAGACGATTGATAAGTTATTGATTGTATTTCGTTGTTTTTAATTCTCACTGTCATACTACTAGACTCAGCTAAATCAACACCAATTAAATAACCATCCTCTTCACGAACAAAATAAACAGTTTGAGCATTGCCATTCACATTTATTTTTGCCAATTCATTTCTAACAAAATATGCTGTCATATTTTTACCTCTAATTTGATTATATGAATCTGTTGAATCTTTCGAAACAATAAACGCAGTATTATACATCATAAGAGAATCAGCCCGGCTTCCCGATACTGCTATTGAGATCGAATCTGCTGTTAACTGGTTTTTTCCTGACCAAAGGACAGGATGATTATAAAGCCTTATTGTAGAATCGTTCATGTCATAAGCAAGAGAATCACATTTGCCTTGGAGATTTTTACGGTAGAACCGTACACCATAATAAGCACGCATCATTTTAGCTTTGCGATCTTTATCAAAGTGCATCCACATAGTATCTGCATGGATAAAAAGAGAATCTTCACTGTCGTATGTAATAGCAATTGCGCTATCAGTTACATATGACATGCCTTTTTTATCCCAGAGTTCTCCTCTTTTACCAGTAAGGATAACATTACGTAGTGTATCAGTAATAACAACATTGCCCATTGCTTTACCAAAAAAAGTATTATTGTCGTAATACAAACTATCAGCGGCAATAGTTTGATTAGCATTCGCTATTGAAGGTCGCTTAATGAGTTTTGATTTATCATTTTTTGTGTCATACCATCCTTTTTCGCAGTAAATTATACTTTCTTCTCCTCTTATAACACTGGGCCCCAGAAAATATGCGGTTTCATTATTAGTATTGTAGATCAGGGTGTCAGAATATGTTTCCTGATCAGGGTTAGTCAGAACCACATCATCTCTAAAATGAAATGTACGCGTTTTCGTAAAGTAAAGACCCCATCTACTTATCAATATGTTGTCTTTATTCACAATCTTCCCTCCATTGTCGTACAAAGCAGTTTTTGTAATTCTGTTATAAATTAAATGATCAGTAGTTAGTACTGTATTTTTATCGATAAGTTTAACACTGTCGAATAATTCGGCAATCTTTGAATTTCCATCATACAACAATCGTGATCCATAAACTTCAACCGTATCATTTACTTTTATGTGAACATTACTAAATGCCTCAAAACTGTTTTTAACTTCATTTATGTATGCACTGTCACAATAAAACAATGTTGAATCCTGACGAATAACAACATTGCCAATTAATCGTTGAATATCTTTGCCAAATTTGGCATCATACTTAAAAGAATCAGCATGCTCAATGTTTACTCTGGATTTTTTCTGTGCAATGACATTTGTCAAAATAAAAAATGCACTTATTAAGAGTATTATAAACCTAATTTTAATTGCCACAGATGAAAATTTATACTACAAAAATAAGGATTAAACCACTACACATCCAAACGCAAGAATTAATACAAATATTCAAAACTTTTAAAACTTATCAATTTATCTGCTTTTCATTTTTCTTAAATTTGGACTTTTTTCTCAGAAGTATTAAAGTACCCATAAATGATTTTTGATTCAACGTCAAATTATAATAAAACCAAGAAGAAAGTTGGTTATGTAGATCGTACTAAAGCCACACAAAAAACCTATGACTCATTGGGTTTTATGTCTGGGCTAGAAGTTCATCAGCAACTACTTACAGATGAAAAATTGTTTTGCCATTGTCCTGCAGGAATATACAACGAAAATGATAATTACGATGCCGAATTGATTCGTCATATGAGGCCAACCCTTAGTGAACTAGGTGAATATGACGGTACTGCATTGATGGAGTTTAAAACAAAAAAAGAGATTATCTACCGCATTAACAACGAAAATGCTTGTACATACGAGGTTGATGACACACCTCCGTTTCCAATAAATATGGATGCTCTGGAAAAAGCTTTGGAAATTTCATTATTATCGAAATTGAACATTGTAGGAGAGGTGCATATTACGCGTAAGCAGTATTTAGACGGCAGTATTCCAACAGGATTTCAACGGACGGCTATTCTGGGTGTTGAAGGTGAAATAGCGCTTCCAAATAAAAAAATCAGACTAATTCAACTAAGTATTGAAGAAGACTCTTGCCGTGAGATCTCCGACATTGGTCACATACGAACTTTTAAGACTGACAGACTTGGAATGCCTTTAATCGAAACGGTAACTTACCCTGATTTCGCTAATCCCGATGAAGTTAAGGAAGGTTGCGATTACATCCGTTTTCTTAACAGAAGTACCGGAAAAGTTCGCACAGGAATTGGGGCCGGTCGTCAGGATGTAAATGTGAGTTGCAGAGGAGGAAGTCGTGTTGAGATAAAAGGAGTTGCACATACAAAATGGATTCCTGAACTTACTCATAATGAAGTTTTCAGGCAATGGGCACTTTTACAGATAAGAGAAATTCTTGAAAGCAAAATAGATAATCCCGATAATTGGAAAACGAGTCACAAAATACTGAATGAAGAGCTAGTTAATACACCTGAGGTAGCAGGAAAAGAACAAATCATTGCTATTAATCTACCTAATTTTGAAGGAGTTCTATCACATTTCACTCAACCCGGACAAATGTTTGCAGATGAATTTATTCACAGACTTAAAGTTATTGCATGTCTAGATAGGCCTAATATGATGCACACCGAAGAGTTTGAACCTAAAATAAGCAAAAGTAGTTGGGATAATATTAGAAAACTACTTAATTCAAAAACTGGTGATGCACAGTTAGTTATTTGGGGAGATGAAGTTGATATGCAAACTGCAATAGAAACGATAGAGGAAAGATGCAAAATGGCAATGGTTGGTGTGCCTGAAGAGACAAGAAAATCATTTGAAGATGGCACAACTATTTTTGAACGAGTATTGCCTGGTGCTGACCGCATGTATCCTGATACTGATTCTGCACCGATCCCCTTAGCAGCTGATTATATTGAAACCCTTAGAGCGACCCTTCCACAAGATGTGATTGATAATTATAAACATCTGAAGAAATGGAAAGTCCCGGAAGGTGTATATACTTATATTTTTTCCAAAAACCTGTTCCCGATAATTGCTAGAATTGTAAATGAACTAGACATACTTCCCTCATACGTGGGTACTTTTTTCGGGCATGTAGTTAAGTTTGCCGAAGGTCATTATAAAGGGCCTGAGAAATTTGACTATGATCAGGTATATAAACTTTTTAGATTTCTCAACAAAAAAGGCATTCAGTATGAGTTAGCAGAAAAGATGCTGCCAGATATGATTGAACATCCAAAGATGGATTTTGAATCAATTCTTACAAGTATTAATTTTAAAAAACACTCTAAAGACGCAATTCTTTCGAAATTGCCATTACTTTATGAAAAATTTGCAGAAGGCAAGGATGCCATATCTGAACCAGACCTTAAAGATTGGATTATGGGAAAATTAAGAAATATTGCTCTGGGAAATGTAAATTTAACCGAATTAAGTAAAGAGATTCATTATGGATAATGATATATTTCAGGGATACAAAGGAGAGGCGCATTTTGAATATCGAACAAGGAACCTCGATTTTTGATTTTTGATTTAAATGCAATCGAAGTTCGTTGATCGGTGTTCCTTGTTCTTAAATCAAAATAATTGAAAACAAAAAATTAAAAGAAGAATAAAATTGTTTAAAGATATAATTGCAGTGTAGGATTTGAATATCGAACAAGCCTGCCTGCCGGTCAGGCAGGGATTAACGATTGCTGAGATAAGATATAAAAACTAAATTCGTTAATTTGTGTTCCTTGTTCTTAAATCAAAAAAGTAATATTAATTATTTATAATTATAACGAAATAGTATCGAAAAGGTTGTTTAATAAAAATTGAATATCGAACAAGGAACATCGATTTTTGATTTTGAATTTAAAGCGAAATGAATAAATTTGATTTAGAAGAGCGATTAGTTGAATTTTCTGTATTAATAATAGAAATTGTAAACGAAATGCCAAACTCAAAAGCGGGGAATCATCTTTCAGGCCAATTGGTTCGCTCTGGAACATCTGTTGCATTAAATTATGGTGAAGCACAAAGTGGGGAGTCAAGAAAGGACTTTATTCACAAAATGAAGGTTGTATTGAAAGAATTGAGGGAAACACTTATATGCCTCAAAATAATCCATAGAACATTATTATACAGTGCTGAAACTAAAATAATTTCTGCAAAAAAAGAGAATGACGAATTAATATCAATTTTTGTAAAAAGTGTTGAAACAGCTCAAAAGAATTTGAAGGCATGAAAGTTTTTATTCCATTTTAATCTGAATTCGTTAATTGACATTCCTTGTTCTTAAATCAAAATAATTGATAATAAAACCAATATAATGGATAACGATATATTTCAGGGATACAAAGGAGAGGCACTAGACTTATTAAAAAAATATAAAGTACGTGTTTGGGGAACGGTTATTGCCAAAACTACGCGTGGCACTTTTGAAGGAACCGTATTACCACGATCTGAAAATGATGATGAAACACATATTGTCATTAAAATAGTTACTGGCTATAATATTGGTATCGACACGGGGACAATCACAAGCATGAAAGAAACCGGGTACAAAAAAGCCAATTATAAAATTCCAGAAAAGGAGTTCCCTATGACACCCGGATTACCAAATGTTAAACTATTTGGCACGGGAGGCACCATTGCGTCAAGGCTTGATTATCGTACAGGTGCAGTTATACCAGCATTTTCACCAGGTGAGCTCTACGGTGCTGTGCCAGAGCTAGCCGATATTTGTAATCTGGAAACAGAGAAGATTTTTGCTGTTTTCAGTGAGAATATGGGACCCAAGCAATACATCGCATTAGCTAAAGCAATTGGTAAAGAAATTGAGAAAGGAATTGATGGAATAGTTATTGGTCATGGAACAGACACATTACATCATACAGGAGCCGCTTTAACTTTTATGTGTCAGAATTTGCCTATACCTGTTGTTTTGGTTGGTTCACAAAGGTCATCAGACCGGCCCAGTTCTGATGCTGCGCTTAACCTTATGCATGCAATGAAAGCTGCAGGACATTCAGACATTGCTGAAGTACAAGTTTGTATGTTTGGGCCAACATCTGATGAATATGGATTATTACACAAAGGTACTAGAGTGCGAAAAATGCACTCATCTTACAGGTCCACTTTCCGAACAATTGGTGATACTCCGCTAGCTACAATTAGTAGAAAAGAGATAATTCCAATAAAGAAAAATTATAATAAACGCCGAGCTGATAAGAATGTCAAGATATTACCTTATTTCAATAAAAAAGTAACAATGCTTTATTATTATCCTGGCATGTCGCCGGACACAATAGATGCTCTTGTGGAAAAAGGCTATAAGGGGATTATTATTGTTGGCACTGGATTGGGTCATGTAAATAAAGAGTTATATCCGGCAATTGAGAGGGCTCATGAAAAAGGAGTTCACATGTTTATGACTCTGCAAACACTCTGGGGCTATGTTCACATGTTTGTATATGATACGGGTCGTGATATGATGGCAAAGGGTATTATCCCAGCGGGAAATATGTTACCCGAAGTTGCCTGGGTTAAGTTAAGTTGGATATTAGGTCAAACAGAAGATCCTGAAGAGGTTAAGCGAATGATGCTTACTCCCATAAACGACGAAATCACAAATCGTGAACCATACAACGGTTATCTTGTTTATCAGGGTGGGATTCCAGAAGTAGAAGAGTTTATTAAAAACGTGCATAAGTAATATTTGCTATAAACTATCTTTGATAAGATTAACAAACCCGTTAATATCTTCCTCAGTTGTATCCCAAGAACACATCAATCGCACCTCTTTAAAACCTGTGTTTGTATTTCCTTCAACCTGTGGAGATTCATTCCATATGTGAAAAAAGTATTGTTCCTGCAGCTTTGGGATTAAATCAGCAGGCATGTAAACAAAAATTCCATTTGCTTCAACCGGTTGTGATATAATAATTTGTGAGAAGTTCTTTATCTCAACAGCTAATTTTTTTGCCATCTCATTTGCGATTCTTGCGTTGCTTTCCCAAAGATTATCAGTTAAAAAACGAGTAAATTGTGCGGCAATAAAACGCATTTTAGAATGAAGTTGCATTCCCTGCTTACGTGCATATTCAAATTCAATCGCCAACTCTTTGTTGAAAAATACTACTACTTCTCCGAACATCAAACCGTTTTTAGTACCTCCGAATGAAAGGATATCCACTCCAGCATGTGTCGTAATACTTTTAAAGTCGGTATTAAGAGCAACCACCGCATTACTAATTCGTGCACCATCCATATGTAAATACATATTGTTGTTATGAGCAAAGTCAGCCAATTCTTTAATCTCTGATGGAGTATATATAGTTCCCATTTCGGTAACTTGCGATATTGAGATAACTTTTGGCTGGGAATGATGTTGAAACCCAATGCTGTTCAAAAATGGTTCTATCTGACCAGGGTGTATTTTTCCATTTTCGGTATGGATCTCCAAAATTTTTGTTCCAATAAATTTCTCCGGTGCACCACACTCATCTTCATTTAAATGTGCAGTTGAAGCAGTAACTACAGCATGATAAGAATTCATAATATGACTAATCCCCAGAACGTTTGCAGCTGTGCCGTTGTAAACAAAGAAAACAGCAATGTCTTCACCAAAATATTCCTTGAACTTTGCAAACGCCAGTTCTGAGACTTGTTCATTTCCTTCACCGTAAGCAAATAAATGTCCTTCATTAACCTCATTAAGGGCCATCATTATTTCAGGACAAACACCCGACCAATTGTCGCTGGCAAATCCTTTATTTATTTTATTCATCTGAAAACTATTATAATAACAAAAATAAGAGAAATTATTCGCCTCCCTCTTTTTTTGTAGAAAGTAATCCACAAGCCGCATCAATGTCTTGTCCGCGAGATGCTCTAATTGTAGTTATTATTCCTTTATCGATTAACGCTTCTCGAAACTCTTGAAGTCGTTTTTCGTTTGTTCCTGGTAGTTGAGTTTTTGGGATTGGATGAAACCTTATCAGGTTTATCCTACACTTTATACCATTTAAGATTTTTGCAAGTTCCTTAACATGTTTAGGAGAATCGTTTATGCCTCCAAATACAATATACTCGAAAGATATTCTTCTTTGCCGTCCAATATCATGTAGTTTAATTTCAGAAATGATGTCGTTAATTGAATGAACATGACTAACAGGCATTAACATACTACGCTCGGCTTCAAATGGTGTGTGTAAACTAACCGCAAGATGACATTCACTATTTTCCAGAAAATTCTTAATAGCTGGAACGATTCCAATTGTACTTACGGTAATTCTTCTTTTACTCCAGCCAAACCCCCATTCAGCAGTAAGTATTTCTAAACTCTGCATTACCTCCTCAAGATTGTCCATTGGTTCTCCCATTCCCATATACACCAGATTAGTAATTTCATGGCGCTCAGGCAAACTTCGTATTTGGTTAAGGATCTCACCTGCTGTAAGATTTGATTTGAGCCCCTGACGGCCCGTCATGCAAAATAGACATCTCATTTTACATCCTACCTGCGTCGATAAACACAAAGTATTTCTTTTAGTTTCTGGAATAAAAGCCGATTCAACTGCTCCTGCATTATCAATATTAAAAAGGTATTTTTTTGTGCCATCAGTTGAAGTTTGAATTGCTGATGGTGTCTGAAGTCCGAATAAATATTTTTCAGATAATTTAAATCGCGCTGTTTTTGACAGATTGCTCATCTCGTCAATTGATGTTATATCCTTCTTATAAAGCCAATCTGTAATTTGCCTAGCGGTAAATTTTGGCAAACCCATTTCAGCTATTATGATTTGTAGCTGCTCCAGCGTTTTACCAAATAGTTTTTCTTTCATAAAAAGACAGATTAAAGGCAGGAAATTAAGTCACAAAATTATAAAAAAACCAGGTGATTCTTAGAATATTTATTTCTGACATATGGTTCTTATTGGGTTTAACCCTGATTATGCATTAGAACTTCGTAATGAGGACTACAAGTACGATAAAATATAAAGTTTTGAAATGAAAGCATAGCATCGCTATGGTGAGGCTTCAAAGCTTAACGAAGTGGTATATTTTGCTGTAATTGTAGTTTATAATAGATTTTCTAATGCATATTCTGGGTTTAATATATTTTTGCAAACTTTATGAGCAGATTCAGGAATAAAATAGATAATGAAAAGAAGACTGTTAGTGCAATGATTGGTATTTATTGCAGGTCTCATCATAATACGCGTAAGAATGAACTATGCGAAAGTTGTAGTACATTGTTGAACTATGCGTTATTGCGCATAGATAAATGTGTTTTTGGTTTGAATAAACCTTCTTGCGAAAAATGCCCTGTTCACTGTTATAAAAAGAAATACCGTGACGAAATAAAAACCATCATGCGATATGCAGGTCCACGAATGATTTTTAAACATCCAATACTTGCGATTAAACATATTGTTAAAAATAGAAAATCGACAAATAATTCACTAGTCGCTCCCCATCTTCAAACTAGTAAGCCTTCTCAAGCTAAGTGATAAAACATCAGTAAAAGAATTAGTATTATATTTGGAAAGCTAATCAGTAAACTAAAAATTCTAACACAACTACCATAACAGACTTTACAGCAGAAAAGACAGTAGGTGCACTTTACACACCTATTATGGTGTTATATAGTTACTTTTACACTATGGGTAATGAAGAAATAAAGGTAATATTATCTATACAAATAAGTTAGCAGTAATTACAATAAACCAATGAATAAATTCACATATTATATTTTGGGACTTTTGGTTTGCACCTCTTTGATGAATTGCCAAAACCGGCAAAGCCAGGCTGCACAGCAAGATGAACTTAATCAAGTTACAGCTACGAAGATTTCAGAAACCTTTGAAAGCTATCCTAATATTAAAATTCTCAATGAAGGGCCAACAGGAAGTAAGTTTACAAATTCGAAAGGTGAAGAAGAAACATTCCTGGTATTCAGAGTCCAAATATTTAATGACACGATCGTTCCTATTGATATAGAAGTTAAATTTCCCTCAAAGCCCGCAGCCTTACTACCCGATTCCCTCGCAAAAGTGAAAGTTTACGTGCTTCCAGACTCAATCACTCCTGACACTATTCAAAACGCTGCCAATTTTGGAGTAATTGGAATAGAGAATTATTTTAATTCAGATCTTACAGATCCTGGTATCCTGAAAACAACAATTCAGCCCAAAGAACATCATACATTGTATTTAGGAATGCTTCAGGAAGGCAAAATGGGATTTGGATTTGGAACCTATAAAGCGAAATTATTTCTTAATGGGCAAGATATTGATGCCCCCTTTCTTCCGGTTACGTATATCAAAACTGAGAAAACAGGCAGTAGTTCTTTAGATCTTATTTTTGGTATTGGTTATACCCCCCACAACCAGTACACCTTAATCCCCTGTGGACAAATTAACTTTATAAAATGAGAGGCATTCGATGCCAATTAGTTATCTATACGAAAGGAAAAAAACAGCTGCTAACAAAGGCTATAAAACATGCCACTGATGCGTCACGATTTCATAGCCAAAACGTTTGAATCACATTGGCTTCGCATAATAACGCTGCGCTCCAATTCAGCTAAAGCTGACTTTAATTACTACATGCTTTGCACACCCGTCATTAAAGAACATGGAATATTTTTTTAATTTTGAATAAAATACATTTATCCATAATAAAAAATCGGACTTAAGTACATTAATTGGCATCTTCCGAAAAACTTAATCATTTATATTAAAATAATTAAAAAGGAGAAATAACTATGCTAAAACAAACATTTAAACATCGATACAACAGTCCCAATAAGATTAAAGTAACCAATACTATAAGCCTTACCTTATTGACATTAATGTTGACAGGATTAATATCATTTACGAATACGGCTTTTGTAAATGCCTCAAAATAGAATACGCCCAACTATGAAACCGTAATAACGAATTTGGAGAATTTACTGGATTCTGACGCTAATTTAAAAATCGACATTGAAAAAGTATTAAGATTACAAGACAACCGCTCGTACTATTGGAATAACAAAGACCTTGAATATTTTGTGAATTTTTTTAAAGAATGGCTTGTTTACAATCCTCCACCATGGGCAGGACCGAAATATATTCAGCCTTTTGATGAGCTGGCAAATTCTGAAGGCGGCGAAATCCTTTTTAATAATAATGTGTTCAGTTCATGGTTCATAGATTTCCTTGATGCCCGGGGCGAGTATTTGGACACTCCTCTATCTCTTGAAGCCAGGGGGCTAAAAAAAGGCATACTTGATGACTGGAAAATGTTCCCGGCCGCTCAGTTAGATTTATTCAAACCGGCAAATAAAGCGGGACAATACAATACTTTTAATGATATATTTTTAAGAGTTCCTAAAAAACCATTCGAAATTGATGGGAAAAATGATCCCTCTATTTTAGTTTCTCCTGCAAGTGGCAAAATTCATCAAATTTATACCGAAGACAACAACTCCAATTTCAATATAAAGAAAGACGTTATAAATATTCGGCAGGCACTAAATAACAGTCCCATTGCAGATAAATTTATTGGTGGAAAAATTGTAGATATTCTATTATGGTTCACAGATTACCATTATTTTCACGCGCCCATTTCAGGCGAAATTATCGAGATTGGGGAATATTCAGGTTCTTACAACTATGACTTTCAAAATGTCGACTGGTACACAGCTCTTGCTAAGCATAAGCGTGTTTGCTATATTATCAAAACCAAAGAGTTTGGCATGGTCGCTATGATCCCGGTAGGTTTTTGGGGGGTGGGTTCTATCATCACCTACGATAATATTAAGAAAGGTTACCAAATAACAAAAGGCGAAAAAATTGGACGTTTTGGCTATGGTGGTTCTTC
>Ga0187827_10001144_pt1 | contig 39718 bp, 41 predicted proteins | sample ETNtaG_39_FD_167969 | JGI IMG/M metagenome (GOLD analysis project Ga0187827, IMG submission 167969) | Marine microbial and viral communities from oxygen minimum zone, Eastern Pacific Ocean - ETNP2014_SV_150_PacBio MetaG (Illumina Assembly) | ecosystem: Environmental > Aquatic > Marine > Hypoxic...
ATGCATTACGATAATAAGGCTAAATCACTAACCCAGATGAGCTAATGTGTCTCTTAAATCAGGGCTAGCTTTGTCCAGGATGGTTTGACGACGTACAAGACTTGGCATTCCTTCCTGTGCCTGCCTGATCGCTTCAATATCAAATTTTATCGACTCGATTCTTCTTCAGTGCAATCACTATTCACAAAACAGCTAAGCTCGCTGATCATCTCGTTATAAGCAGGATTAAAGGTTGTTCTGCGCACAAGCTTTCCTGCGAATGATCTCGCCTCATCCAGATAACTATTTTCTGCGTAAACTGTTGCCGCGTTATCTTCGCGACAGCGAAGAAAAATATCCGGCTCGCTGGTGTATGTCAGGCAGGCAGAATAATTTCCATCCATTCCATAATGCGGGTCAGTGGGCGGCATGGTAATGGCTACATGGGAATAACTGATAAACCGGTCGGTCTGAGCAGGTGGTATCAGTTCGATCCCAGAACAAATTCCCTCTGGGTTTCCACTACCAAGGCCGGACTGATACCAGATCATTTTTCGGGAATCGGCGTCCAGCTTATTACAGAAAAAGTCTACGGAATATTGATTGTCAATTGTTGTATCGTCACCACTGACAACCATCAAAACCGGCAAGCTCAGAGAACCAAATCCGGCTCTGGTAACATCTTCAGTCAAATGATAAAACTCAGCCGCCGCACTCATCGGGAACGATTCATATTTAACGGCATCCTGATCCGGGCTTTGATTGATCCATTTCCATCCATACTTCAACCAGGGAGAGAGGAAGGCCCTGGTATCCCGGGTTTTCAAACCGGGGGATAACAGGATCAGACCGCTTATTGCGGCAGAATCCCTGTTTCGGTCCAGATAATTTAGCGCCAGCACACTGCCATTGGAATAGCCCACCACATAAAGGGATTCCACCAGGTTGAAAAAACCGCTCACTCCAAACGCAAAGGTTTGATACCAGTCTTCTCTTCTAACGTTTAACAGATCACCCGGTACTGTGCTATGACCGGGGCTCAGCAGACCTCGAATCAGGGCACAGGGGTATTCGCTAGCTATAGATTCAGCAACCCGTTTTAACAAGTAGGGAGAATCGCTGAGCCCGTGCACCATCAGGAAACCGGTAGATTCAGTCCCATCCAGCCCGCTGCACTGCTCAGGTGAGGGATTAATCTGGTATGGCGAGCGCATATTCAGCACATCTTCCCGGGTGTAGGCAGCACCAAACGGATCAGGTCTACTATCGAAATAGTATTCCTCCAGACTCTGGTCTATCCGCCTTCGATTTTCCGCAATATAGAAATCGAAGCTGTCGCCCGGTTGTGGGATATAGGCCGGATTCGCAGAGGGGTTAAAGCGCGGTTCACTATCGGGTCGATTGAGGAAAACCACCACGATAAACAGTGAAATCAACACGGTGACTGACAACTTCAGAACACTTTTCATAAATAACGAAAGAGAATGCTATTGTTTACGGTTTTTCTTAATTCTTCTTTTTCGAGCTACTTGTCGTTGGCTCAGGTTTTCTTCCTTTTTGACAAACGGATTTTCATCGCTGCGCAGCTCAATTCGCACTGGCGTCCCTTCGAGCTTTAACACCTTTCGATAGGTCTTTTCCAGATAACGCACATAATGTGCCGGTAATTTTGCTGTCTGTTTACCGTGAATCACGATAACTGGTGGATTTTGCCCGCCCGCGTGAGCATAACGCAACTTAATTCTTCTGTTGTTTACCAAAGGAGGGGCGTGATCAGTCACTGCACGCTCAAGCACCTGGGTTAATTTACTCGTCGTTAAAGTTCTTCTGGCGGATTCGTAGGCTTTGTCTATGGACTTGTATAAGTCCCCGACTCCGGTGCCATGGAGCGCCGAAATAAAATGAATCCTGGCGAAGTCCACAAAACTGAATCGGCGGCGAATTTCCGTCTTCACATGGTCTTTTTGGCCCGCATCCATTCCATCCCACTTGTTCAGTGCAATCACCAATGCCCGCCCGGAGTCTATGACATAACCAAGCAAGTGCAGGTCCTGCTCTACGATACCGGTTCTGGCATCGACCAGCAGCACCACCACGTTCGCATCCTGAATGGCTTGCAATGCCTTAACCACTGAAAACTTTTCCACCGTTTCCCTGGTTTTACCGCGCTTGCGAATGCCGGCCGTATCGATCAGTGTATAATCCTTACCTCTGCGCTCGAATGGAATATAAACGCTGTCTCTGGTGGTGCCAGGTTGGTCATACACCACCACGCGATCTTCGCCAAGCATGCGATTTACCAGGGTTGATTTGCCTACATTAGGGCGGCCTGCAATGGCGATTTTTGTCCCGCCTGATTGATCAAGCAATTCTTCGGTGTCTGTGTCAGCCTCGATGAAGCGGTCCAACACTTCCGTGATCATTTTCTTAACACCGCGCCCCTGGGTTGCGGTGATAGGGTATAGTTCCGCCATGCCCATGCTATAGAATTCGGCCAGAGCCTGATCTTCATCCTGACCGTCTACTTTATTAACCACCACGATGCTGGGTTTGTCTGTCTTGCGCAGGTAGTCGGTGATTTGACTATCATCCGGGGTGAGTCCATCTTTGGCATCGACCAGAAACAGGCAGATATCTGCCTCATCTACCGCGAGCAGCGATTGTGATGCCATGGCCAAATCGATACCCTCTTCAAAGCCGGTGATACCGCCGGTATCGATCGCAATAAAGGTCCTGTCATCGATCCTGCCCTCCCCGTACTGTCGATCACGGGTCAGACCAGGACTATTTGTCACGATCGCATCTCGACTGCGGGTCAGTCGATTAAATAAAGTGGATTTCCCTACGTTGGGACGACCAACGAGGGCAATTACTGGCCTCATGTGAATACCTGGATACTACATAAACAGCGCCTGCTACCAGCGCCGTATATGCTCTCGCTATGATTCTATTTACGGGTGGGCACTAACTAGGAGAGTCGAATTTAAGCACTATCCCGGTTATTGCAATGTTAATGCGGTGAGTCTGCCACTATTGCCGAATACATAAAGCGTTCCACTATCAGCTAGCAGGTTGGCTCGAATGCCGTCACCGTCTATCTGCGTTCGCCCGACTATTCGGCCATCTACTTGCGATAACAGGTGCACATAACCTTCAAAATCTGCCACGGCTACATAGTTACCGATCGTAGAGGGTGCAGTCAGACTCCTGTAAGCTAGATTGTCATTCTCCCAGGCCACATCCTCGCTGTTGCTTCTTACTGCAACCACATGGCCAGTATCATCGCAGTAATAGATGTTGCCAAAGCCCTGGCTAAGGCCATGGTAGCTGGACGCTTCCCGCCCCCAAACAATACGCCCGGATTGAATATCAAATGCCATCAGGTTGCCCTGATAACTCGATGCAAGAATCACATCACCTGCTACTAACAGATCGCCATCCACGTCAATCACCCGTTCAATATCATAACGACCTTCGGGTATCGCCACGCGCTCTTCCCAGCGAAATACTCCGTTCTCAGCTGCCACCGAGATTAGAGTGCCGTTGCTGAACCCCGCTATCACCGAACCGAAATTGGTAAATACCGGCTTGCTGGTTCCGCGTAGTGTTAGTGCGGGCAGTGTCGTTTCATAAATCCAGCGCTGTTCGCCACTGCCAGCTTCCAAGGCGATTAACTTGCCGTCGATAGTCTGAACAACCACTATTTCATCGCTGATCTGGGGCGGAGAAAGAACTTCGCTGCTGACTGGAGCGCGCCACTGCACTTCTCCGTCAGATTGGGCGAGTGCAACTATTTCTGCATCGGTGGTTCCCACCAGAACCAGGCCTTCGCCTGCACCGACTCCACCGGTAACGGTTACTCGCAACCGACTACTCCAGATGACATCGCCGGTTTCCGACTCTATTGCCAGTACATTGCCGTTCTCGCTGGCAGCATAGATCGTGTCACCATCGATTATTGGGGTTAGTTCATTGTAGGTATCACCCTGTCCATTGCCGACCCGAACACTCCACTTTCTGCTCACATCCACTTCCTGCTCGATTGTGACAAGCTCGGTCGGCGGATTTACCTCATCATCACCGAACCAGTTTAATGGATTCAAATTCTCGGTGAATCCGCAAGCAGTCAACGTGAGCAACAGGGCTGCGAGTACGGCACAACGAACAAAGGACGTCGAGGGGGACGGAAGTTTTTCGAAGCTGAAAGAGTGATTTTGCGTGTTTATCATGTGAGTTTTCTAAAGACCTTCACTGGTAAGGTCATCCAGTTTCATCTGCAGTGCCTGACTACTTACGCCGGCCTGGCGTGCGGCCGTGTAAGCCTCGCGGGCATCTGTAGGTCGATCCAGTGCTATATAGATATCGCCACGTAACTCCGCAAAGCCTGACTCAAACGTTTTTGGAGCAACGCTGTTAACTATCGCCAGGGCCCGATCTGCTTCCCCTTTTGCTAGGATAACGCGCCCCAGACGCAGATTGGCAATTAGAATCAGGCCTTCTTCAGTCTGATTAAAAAATCCGCTTTGCTGATTGTCCAGTATCCACTGTAGTTCCTGTTCAGCCGTATCGAGCTCATTCATTTGAACAGCTTGTTGCGCGGCGAATAACGCACCATACAGAGAATACACTGACCCAGGATAATCAGACTTCAGTGTATTAGCAGCCGCGATAATCTGTGTGCCTTCCTCATCGGTAACCGTAACCCCGGGCTCATTGATAGCAAGGCTCAGAATTTCCTCGTACAGATCAGATGCTGCTGTGGCCGAGCTATCCCGGGAATTTTGCCACACTGTTACGGCAGCAAAGGCGCCAACGACCGCAACTACGATCACCAATATTTGTACGCCGTTCTCGTCCCACCACTTCTTCAGTGCTTCAATGGTTTCTTCTTCTGCTGCGTGTAACGCCACTGCTTACTCCCGTCAAGTTCCAATCTGCCTGCCGGCAACTTCTGCTATTGCTACCCAAATATCAGACCGCAATTCTACCTGTTTGTTCGCCTGCTAGCCCGGATATTTGCTGAAAAATCGATTTGATACGCCATGACCGGTATCTCAGACCACGGGCGATATCAGTCTAATCACCCATCATCTTCAGCCAAAAATTCCCCAAGTGCCGTCAAAACCTCGTCAATTGGCAGGTTTCTGCTCTGGCCAGAGTCTCCCAATTCCTTCAACTTAACCTCTGTGAGAGGCCCTGCCCCAGCATCATCGCGCTCCAGTATTATGGCTACGCGAGCCCCGCTATTATAAGCCTTTTTTAGCTGGCTATTGTACTTGCCACCGCCACAGTGTGAGATAACGCCCTGGTGGGGAAATTCCCCGCGTATAGATTCTGCCAATGCCTGTGCCTGGGCCGCGGTATTCTCACCTATGGCCAATACATACGCATTAATTGGCACTCTGGCGTAGTCTGGTACTTTCTGCTCTTGCTCCAGCATCAATACCAGGCGCTCGATACCAATAGCAAAACCTGCCGCCAGGGTTGGTTTACCGCCTAGCCACTCAACCAGATTATCGTAGCGCCCACCACCACACACAGCCCCCTGCGCACCCAGTATTTCAGTGGTCCACTCAAATACACAATTATTGTAATAATCCAGCCCCCTGACCAGACGCGGATTTTGCTGGTATTTAATACCCACCTTGTCGAGCAATTGGGTGAGGGATTGAAAGTGTGACTCGCTCTCCTCGTTAATAAAATCTGCCAACAAAGGCGCATCCTGCAAGATTTCCTGCACCTTGGGATTCTTGCTATCGAGTACTCGCATCGGGTTTGTAGTCATGCGTCGCCTGGCATCCTCATCCAACAGAGCTTGCTTGCTCTCCAGAAAATCCTTGAGAGCCACGGCATATTTCTTTCGGTCTTCGGTGCTGCCAATATTGTTGATTTCAAGTAACAGAAAATCTGCCAAATCCAGTTCCCGCCATAGTGCGGCAGAAAGGGAGATTATCTCGACATCAACATCAGGTCCCGCCATGCCAAAGGTTTCAATTCCAAATTGATGAAACTGCCTGTAGCGACCCTTTTGCGGTCGCTCGTGGCGAAACATTGGCCCCTCATACCAAAGCCTCTGTTGTTGGTTGTACAACAATCCATGCTGATCGGCTGCTCTTACACACCCGGCGGTGCCTTCCGGGCGCAGCGTCAGACTGTCGCCATTGCGATCATCGAAACTGTACATCTCTTTCTCAACAATGTCGGTAACCTCACCAATTGAACGCTTAAATAGTGGGGTTTGTTCCAGAATGGGAAAGCGAATCTCCTGATAGCCATAGCTGTGCACGACCCGACGAAAGCACGACTCCAGGTATTGCCAGGTTAGGGATTGTTCTGGAAGGATGTCATTCATCCCCCGTATAGCTTGAATTTTTGCCATATTTTTATTTCTGGATTTTTCGCTTATGAGTGATGGGTTGGGGGAACTAGGCGGTCGCGATTATGCCGTCTGCGTCAGGGTGAGATGAACTGGCCAGATCCTCGGCGGACTTCTTGTCCGCAACCCGTTGTCTGATCATCGCTTCAAACTCATCCACCAGGTCTTCATTACTGATTTTGTGATCCGGACGGCCTTCTACATAAACCAGATTGCTGGGACTGGCGCCAGTAAGGCCAAGTTCAGCAATTTTGGCTTCCCCGGGGCCATTGACTATACAGCCAATCACGGCCACATCAATGGGCGTGGTAATATCTTCCAGTCGCATTTCCAGTTCATTAACCACGCTTATGACATCAAAGTTCTGGCGCGAGCAACTCGGGCAAGCTACCAGATTGACGCCCCTGTGCCTCAAACCCAGGCTCTTGAGAATATCGAAACCCACCTTGACTTCTTCTACCGGATCAGCGGCTAATGATACTCGAATCGTGTCACCAATCCCGTCCATTAGAAGTGCGCCCAGGCCAATAGCTGACTTGACCGTACCCGCTCGCTGGCCACCGGCTTCGGTAATGCCCAGATGAAAGGGCGCATCGATCTGCTCTGCCAGACCCCGGTACGCCTTTATAGTCATCGGGATCTCAGAGGCCTTGAGACTAATTTTAAAATTCTGAAAATTCATTTTATCCAGAATAGCAATTTGATACAGCGCGGATTCAATCATTGCCGCCGCATTGGGTTCCTTGTATTTCCTTAACAGGGCTTTTCCCAAAGACCCTGCGTTAACGCCTATGCGGATAGGAATTCCCTTGTCTTTTGCACTATCGACTACGCTGCGGATTCGATCTTCACTGCCTATATTCCCGGGATTTATACGCAGACAATCCACTCCCTGATCGAGGACTTTCAGCGCTATGCGATAATCAAAGTGGATATCAGCAACCAGTGGAATCTCTACCTGGGAGCGAATCACCTTGAACGCACCGGCAGCATCCATTGTGGGAACCGATACGCGCACTATGTCCGCTCCGGCGGCCGCCAATCGGCCTACCTGCTCCAGTGTCGAATTCACATCACAGGTCTCCGTATTCGTCATGCTCTGCACCGAGATGGGTGCATTACCTCCAACAGGTATATCGCCAACCATAATCTGGCGGCTAGTGCGACGGGTGATGTAAGAAGCAGATTCCACTGAATTCAAAGACCAACTGTTAAACGCGCCGAATTATCAATTCGAATGTCATCCGTAACGTCGATTTCTTCGCCGTTGAGAGTTAGCGATATAAAGGGCGCATCGCCAAGCAGCAGATTAAACGGAGCAACACCAGCAATTTCTAATATGTCACCGGCGCCTCGAATATCCCGGTAAATTTGTCTGGATTCACCATCGTTGACCTCGACCCAGCTTTCACCACTGAACACCAGACGCAGCATATCGCTCCCGTTGGCATCGATACTCAACACCCGGCTTTGTTCGGCTATCTCTTCCTCCTGAGTGTCAACTATGTCAGGAGCACTAGCTATAGCAGGCACGGTAACATTCAGACTTGAATCCAGGGTTTGTGGATCAACAGAGGGAGAACGGCTAGCGGCATCTGTACTCGCTAGTTGCCGACCACCTGCCGAGGCCGTACCTATCGTTGTTTCTTGTACAGTGCTCTGAACTACATTCTCACCTACATTCTCAATGTCGGGATCGGCAAGATCCGGCTGTGAATCGCTGCCTGGCACACTCTGAGCCTGTATTGCGATTACCGGAGAAGCATCAGCATTAAATCCGACCGATTCCGACGATGCAAAATAATAGTTATACACCCACAGTCCGGCAAAGCCGGCAATAAACCCGAGCACTGACAATATCACCCAGGGCATATTGTGGTCTTTTTTGCGCTTTGCCTGTTGGCGTACCTGCTCCTGCACTATCTCCTGCTGATGCACATTAAAGTTGGCATACAGCTCCATCAACCGATCAGGGTCGAGATCCAAGAGTAAGGCGTAACTCTTGATATACCCTGTGGCAAAAATCCTGGCAGGAAGCTTTTCATAACAATCTGCCTCGATCGCCCTTACATAGTGCATGGTGATATGCAGTCGATCGGCAACCTCTTTCTCAGACAGCCCGCGGCGCAGCCGTTCCTCCCTCAGCAACTCGCCCGCAGTCTGGCTATCCAGTACGGTTCCAATCGAGGGCTCTTCAGTTCCACTTACTGCTTCTTCATCTATTGCCATTGCTTGATCTTCTATAAAGCTGGTACTCAGGCGAATCCTGATAAAGTGTGCTTAGCAGCAATGAAAAATCATTGACTAGTTGTGAATTTTGAAAAATTCGTTCTATTTGAATTCCGATCCAGAGAGACCTAGGCGTATGGGCTATATTATAAAAATCCAGAATTGTCAGAAATTGCTGGTAAGACTGCCGGGCGCTGTTCCAATTCTGCCGGTCGAATCGAATCTGCGACAGCTCCAATGCTGACACATACAAATTGGCATCTAACTGCAGGGCTCGCATGAAGGCGCTCTCCGCATCATCCATCCGATCCAGCCTGAGTGCGCTCCGGCCCAGATTCTCAAAGGCAAAGGCGCGGCCTACATAATTGGTGTCATTTGCCACGCGCTCCAACTGATCATACGCTTCACTGAATCGGTCCTGGCCAAACAGGTACACGCCGTAATTATTTCGTGCTCGCGAGTTATCGCGGTTCAGGCTGATAGCGCGCTGGAAATTGTCTTCAGCCAGCTCCAGATCGCCTTCTCGCTGCAATATCAGTGCGAGAATAGTATAAATGTCAGAATTGCTATCATCGATCGCCATCGCACTGCTTACATGACGCCTGGCACCCGTCATGTCGTTAGCATCGTAGTAGGCAGTGGCCAGTTGAATATAGTCCTGTAATGCCTGTTCATCAGAAGCAGCTACATTGAAGCCGCCGGTAGTGGTGGTTACGCACGCAGGCAACAGACACATCAGCGCCAGAACTGCATTAACAGAAATAAACTTGTGTATTTTCAAGCAAACCTCCTTTGTGCAGAGATAATCATAGGCTATCTATATTCTGTCGGCCAATTGAGCAAGTATAGCAGTGCTGTCTTGCATTTTTGCTTTCTTATCAACGGCCGGACTTTTTAGCCTAATTCGGTCGCTACGCCGGGTTCTGTCCTGCACCGTTCCGGTCAGTTGACCACAGGCCGCACCAATATCGTATGCTCGGGTAGTTCTCACGGTTACTGTGTAGCCGGCATCCTGCAGTATTTTCCGGAAATTGGAAATTGATGCATTGCTGGGGCGCCGGTAATCGCTAAGCGAAAAGGGATTGAAAGGTATCAGGTTAATTTTACACGGTAACTGAACCAGCAAGTCTGTCAGATCTCGCGCATGCTGGCGGTGGTCATTGATTCCGGCTATTAAGGTATATTCTATTACTGGCACTCTTTTATCGGGCAAGCTGGCCATATATCCCTTAACTGCGCGGATCAATTCACTAATAGGATATTTCTTATTAATTGGCATGATCTTGCTGCGCAGATCATCGTTGGGAGCATGCAGAGAAATCGCCAGCGAGGCATCGGTATAATCTTTCAGTTTGTCTATCGCTGGAACGACGCCGGAGGTGCTGATTGTGACCTTGCGTTTTGACAGTCCGTAGGCACAATCTTCCATCATTATATTGACCGCATCGATGACGTTGTCAAAGTTTAACAACGGTTCGCCCATGCCCATCATCACCACATTACTAACTGGTCGTTCAGTTTTTTCCTTGAATCCACCTAATTTTTGATTTACCCAGTATAGTTGCCCAATTATCTCGGCGGCACTCAGATTACTGTTAAATCCCTGCTTGCCGGTGGCACAGAAACTACAATCCAGTGAGCACCCTGCCTGAGAAGAAATACAGAGGGTTCCCCTGCCTGCCTCTGGAATAAAAACCATTTCCACACGGCTGCCACTCGCCACTTCCAGAATCCATTTACGGCTACCATCCTCAGAACTAATTTCCTCAACAATAGTGGGCAGTTTTAATTCCGCTACCAGCTTTAATTTTTCACGCAGGGATTTGCTAATATCAGTCATGGCGTTTATATCGATAACACCACGCTGATGAATCCATTTCATGAGTTGCCTGGCACGAAATGGTTTTTCACCGAGCTCGGCAAGAAAAGCCTCGAGTTTTTGTAGGCTCATTCCTGCCAGATTAGGTTTAGCGGCTGCTGCCATGTTGGATGCGCTCCGCTTACTCTTTACATTCTACTGCTTCAGCACCGAAAAAATAACCAATTTCTCGAATAGCCGAGACAGAGGAATCTGATCCATGTACGGCATTGGCGTCTATAGAATTAGCGAAGTCAGCACGTATTGTGCCTGCCGCCGCTTCTGCGGGATTAGTTGCTCCCATTAGATCCCGATTCAACATAACCGCATTCTCAGCTTCCAGTACCTGAACCATGACCGGGCCGGAAGTCATAAACGCAATCAGATCGGAATAAAATGGCCGTTCCTTATGCTCAGCATAAAAACCACCAGCCGACTCATCATCCAGTTGCAACATCTTGGCTGCCACAATTTTTAGCCCGGCTTTTTCAAACCTGGCGTAAATCTCTCCGATGACATTTTTTGCCACGGCGTCAGGTTTAATTATAGACAGCGTTCGTTCTAATGGCATTACAGCTCCCAGAATGCTCAAAATTCAAAAGACCGCGCATTATACGTGGTAATACCGCGTTTTTGTATGCTTTTTAAGCCTCAATCAATGGCAATAGCTGGCCCGAATATTTCATGAAGGCGCTTGAAGTTTGTGTTCAATCGCTTTTGTGAAATATTCGGGCTAGCTGTTTATGGATCCCATTCCTCCAGCCAGGTCGCCTGTATTGCCTCCAGTATTTTCTCTCCACTGCGCTCTGGATCGTCATCAAATTCATCCAGTTCGCAAACCCAGGCGTGCAGATCAACGAAATTGATGTATCTGGGATCGACATCCGGATAGTTTTCCGCCAATTCAATGGCGATATCATACACATCAGTCCATTTCATCCGTCGTTTCTCCAGAGCGCCAGTTCAACACCACCCATAAAAACCCCCGAAACCCGAGAAGCGTGGTTCTGATTAAGACGCCTCAGAAACCATATTAATAGTGTATTTGGGAATTTCGATGACCAAATCTTCAGTTCCAATTTGAGCCTGACAACCAAGACGAGACTCGGGTTCCAATCCCCAGGCTTTATCCAGATAATCCTCCTCCTGTTCTTCAGCCAGTTCAAGAGAATCGAAGCCTTCTTTCACAATGACATGGCAGGTCGTGCAGGCACAGGACTTTTCGCAGGCATGTTCTATGGTGATCTGATTTCGCAAAGCAGCATCCAAAATACTTTCCCCCGGTTCTGCCTCGACTATTGCACCGTCCGGACAGATAACTTCATGGGGTAGATATGTAATCTTGGGCATTGCTAACACCTATGCGGTTGCGGATTCGTAGTTCTCACTCTGATCAGGATTTCTCAAGTTTTTCAATGGACTCACCGCGTAGGGCTTCGCTTACGTGTAAATCCATGCGCCTGGCTGCGAAGTCTCCGCTGATCCGATTCAATTGTTCCGTTAATGCGTGGATTTTGATTTGTTCATCCTGGGTAATTGCCAAATTCAGTTTTTCAATAATTGCTGCAATCGATTTCTTCTCAGGCTCATTGAGTAGACTGCTATCCGCATCGATCGCGTTAATAGTTGCATCGATCAGTTGTCTGGCTTCAAGTTGTGCTTCCTTCAGCGCGCGGATTTTCATGTCGTTTTTTGCATTCATTTGGGATGAGCTGAGCATCTGCTCAATGGTATCGGCATTGAGACCAAAGCTCGGTTTGACGACAATTTCTGCGGACATACCCTTACTCAATTCCCTGGCTGATACACTTAACAAGCCATCGGCGTCCACCTGGAATTCCACCCTGATCTTCGCTGCCCCGGCCACCATCGGCGGAATACCTTTTAGCTCAAATCGTGCTAGTGAGCGGCAATCGCTAACCAGCTCACGTTCACCCTGCACAACATGAATGGACATGGCTGTCTGGCCGTCCTTAAAAGTGGTGAACTCCTGCGCCTTGATAACCGGTATGGTGGTATTTCGGGGAATAATCTTTTCCACCAGTTCTCCCATGGTTTCGATTCCTAGAGACAAAGGATTTACATCCAGGAGTAGAAAACTGTCAGCGGGCTTATTACCGATCAAAATATCCGCCTGAATACCTGCTCCCAATGCAACCACCTTGTCCGGGTCAATCTCCGTCATTGATTCCTTGCCAAAGAATTCAGCCACGGCCGATCGAATTATGGGCATGCGAGTAGCCCCACCCACCAGCACAATATTATCTATGTCTTCGATTTTCTTTCCGGCATCACGCAATACACGCGTACAAATAAGCAGCGTACGGTCGAGTAGTGATTCACACAATTGGGCAAACCGAATATTATCAATCTGCAGTGACTGCCCCTGGTGCTCCACTTCAACCACTGGCGATTCACTGAGTCGATGTTTTGCCTGATTAGCTTGATGCAATAGTGAAGTATGTGCGGAGGCATCGGCGTCGTAATCAATCTCGGAGGATGCGCTGTTGCGTATCCAGTCTGCCAGTAGATAATCGAAATCATCGCCGCCCAGATTGGTGTCACCGCCGGTAGCTAAAACTTCAAAAATTCCTTTCTGCAAGCTTAATAGAGACACATCGAACGTGCCCCCACCCAAATCAAATACAATGACATTGCCCTGATCCTGACTGTCAAGGCCATAGGCAACCGCGGCGGCGGTTGGTTCATTTAGCAGGCGCAGCACTTTTAAACCCGCCAGGCGCGCTGCATCCCGCGTTTGCTGACGTTGCGCATCATCAAAATAGGCGGGGACAGTGATTACAGCGCCGTCCAGGGCTCCCTGCATACAATCTTCCGCCCGCCGCACCAGGCACTTAAGAATATCGCTTGAGATGATTACCGGATCTTTGTCGCCATCGGCGGTACGAATAGCAGGTGTTTGATCATCTCGTCCCTCATTAAAATCATAGGGAATAAACTGCCTCTCAGCCTTAATCTCGGAGAGACTCTTTCCCAGCAGTCGCTTTACCGAAGCAATGGTATCTCCGGGATTGGCAATCATCTCGGATTTAGCTGCACTTCCTACTAGGGGTTCTTTTCCTTTCCGGTAGTAGACGATAGAAGACAGTAAACACTCGCCCTGGTCATCAGGCAGACACTCAACACTGCCACCACATCTCGCTGCAACCAGGGAATTGGTTGTGCCAAGGTCTATCCCTACCGCACGTTTACGTACGGGCTGAATTGGTTTACCACCAGGTTCGGAAATTTGCAGTAATGCCATGATTGTAAACTACAGATTAGTTGCCAGAGGCTCGCCAGTACCTCGACCAGGGTTAATTTTGGTCGAGGTACTAGTACCCCAGGCGCCGTTCCTCGATTGTGTCAATTTCAGACAATAATTTATGCAAGAATTGCAATTCGTGAAATAGTTCTTTTGCACCAGGGTATTTTTTCTCTTCCATATTGATGCCAAAGCTTAGTTCACATCGCTCTACTTTATCTCGAACTCTGGATTTTAGATCATCGAGTTGAGATTGGGCAGACTCATCGTTGGATATCTCTTCCAGAGACTCTCTCAATTGCAATTGCTCCATTAGCAAATCCATAGCCAATTCATCCTGGTTAACTTGCTCAACCTCCACATCATGGAGATAGAGCAGGTAGCCTGCCCGCTTTAAGGGTGAGTTTAAAGTGGCATAAGCCTCATTCAAAATACTCGTGTTCTGAACTGCCATTAGTTTTTCTTGCTCAGTGGAATCTGCGAACTTGTCCGGGTGAGTCTCGATTTGCAATTCATGGTATCTGGACGCAAGCACACCCAGATCAATATGAAATTTTTCTGTTATCGAAAATAACTGGAAATAATTTTGGCTGGCGAATTGCAAAATGATGCCATCTGTAGCTGGCTAGCTGTAGAAGCCTCCTGGTGTAAAGTGTCTGGTATTATTTCTAATCACTAATGCCTTATACACCAAGGCCTTATACACTAAAGCTCTCACCACAGCCGCACTCACCCTTGACATTCGGGTTTTTAAATTCAAAACCCTCGTTAATGCCCTGCTTCACAAAATCCATTTCTGTGCCATCGATATAGACGAGACTTTTGGGGTCAACTATTATTTTGATGCCTTGATCTTCAAACACCTGATCGCCCACCTCGAGTTTATCGGCAAATTCCAGCACATAGGCCATGCCAGAGCAGCCGGTAGTAGTCACCCCCACCCGAATTCCCAGACCATGTCCACGGGCAACTAATTGCTCTGAGACATGCTTTGCCGCTGATGCACTTACCGAAATGGCCATACTGGATTTACTACTCCTTGCGCTTTTTCTTTATATCATCAATAGCTGCTTTGATTGCATCTTCAGCCAACACAGAACAATGAATTTTTACCGGAGGTAAACCCAATTCTTCTGCAATGTCCTGGTTCTTGATTTGCTTCGCTTCCTGCAGTGACCGGCCTTTTACCCATTCAGTTAGCAGAGAGCTGGACGCGATTGCCGAACCGCAGCCATAGGTCTTGAATTTGGCATCCTCGATGACTCCTGCCGCATCTACCTTAATCTGTAACCGCATGACATCGCCACAGGCCGGCGCACCAACCATGCCAGTACCCACATTGGCATCCTTATCATCCAGCTTGCCAACATTACGTGGATTTTCGTAATGATCCAGCACCTTATCTGAATATGCCATAACTCAATCCCTAGTTTAGTGAGCAGCCCATTTAACTTGTTTCAAGTCAACGCCATCTTTGTACATATCCCAAAGCGGAGACAACTCACGTAATTTCGTAACCGCGTCATGAATTTTACCAATTGCGTAGTCTATTTCCTCTTCTGTTGTGAATCGACCCAGTGAGATGCGCAGGGAGCTATGGGCCAACTCATCACTCAATCCCAGAGCCCGCAAAACATATGATGGCTCAAGACTCGCTGAGGTACAGGCCGAACCTGAAGACAATGCCAGATCTCGTAGCGCCATCATGAGGGACTCTCCCTCGACAAAGTTAAAGCTGATATTCAGATTACCCGCCACGCGCTGCTCAAGATCGCCATTGACATAGACCTCTTCTATATCATTCAGACCATCAAGCAATCGAGTGCGCAATGCTGAAATTCGCTTATGCTCCTCAGCCATTTCTTCCCTGGCAATCCGATAGGCTTCGCCCATGCCGACAATCTGATGTGTAGCCAATGTACCTGAACGCAAACCGCGTTCATGACCACCACCGTGAATTTGTGCCTCGATCCTCACTCGCGGTTTGCGACGCACATACAGCGCACCAATTCCCTTTGGTCCATATATTTTATGTGCAGTTAACGACATCAGATCAACTTGCATTGTTTCCATATCGATTGCTATTTTGCCGGCACTTTGTGCTGCATCGACGTGAAATATAATTTTATTCTCGCGAGTTATCTTGCCTATGGCTTCGATATCATTTATTACGCCTATTTCGTTGTTTATGTGCATCAAAGAGACCAGGGTTGTATCGGAACGTAGCGCAGCAGCTACCGATTCAGGCGTTATAATTCCCTTCTCAGTTGGATCGAGATAGGTAACCTCGAATCCTTCCCGTTCTAGCTGGCGACAACTATCCAGTACCGCTTTGTGTTCGATCTTCGAGGTAATGATGTGCTTGCCACGCTTGCTGTAGAAGTGGGCTGCTCCTTTAATCGCCAGGTTATCGGCCTCAGTTGCACCTGATGTCCAGACGATTTCTCTTGGATCACACCTTAGCAGATCAGCCACCTGGCGCCGCGCTGCCTCTACGGCTTCTTCAGCTTTCCAGCCAAACATATGCGATCGGGAAGCCGGATTGCCGAAATTATTCTCCAGTGTAAGACACTTTGACATCTTCTCCACTACGCGGGGATCGACCGGGGTGGTGGCTGAATAATCGAAATAAATAGGAAAATGCATGTTAATACTCTTATACCGGATATTATAAACTGGTTACAGGTAACTGCATGTCACCAAGTCTGTCAGCGACAAGTGCAAGTTTCTTGTCCTGATTTTCCGCTATTTGCCTCACTTCATTCTTAGCTACCAGATCAGCCAGGCTGATGCCATCAAGAAACCTGTGAATTTGCTCACTCAGGTCCTGCCACAAGTGGTGGGTCAGACAAGTCTCTCCGTCCTGGCAATCACCTGCTCCCCCACACTTTGTAGTATCCACCGATTCATTCACTGCATCCACAATTTGAGCGATATAAATAGCTGCAGCGCCGCGCTCAAGCACATAGCCTCCACCTGGTCCACGCACACTTTTTACCAGACTACCTTTACGCAGCTTGGCAAATAATTGTTCCAGGTAAGAAAGGGAAATACCCTGCCGTCGAGATATACCGGCCAAACTGATTGGTCCTTCGCTCTCGTGAAGGGCCAAGTCCAACATTGCTGTTACCGCATACCTGCCTTTTGTAGTTAAGCGCATAATAATGCCATGGATTAGTCAATGAGCATGGGGCGATTATGTAATACCTAAGTAAAACAGTCAAGTATAAGGCTCCTTTACGGCCATCGTTGGTTAGCTTCCGTACTCACAAAAGCGCTGTGGGGGAAGATGGGGGTGTCTGGTGACCTTTATCTGATCAGGTTTGCTCAAACAGGATAGTCGAGGCCGCCTTGCCGAAATCGCTATCCATCTGGTAACCCAGTGACTTGGTAATAAGGCCAATGATGGCGAGATGGTGGGTACTATGGGAAATCAGCCCCATTAATTCCCGGTCGATGGTGCTGAGCAAGGTAACAGCTTCGCCCTCGTGGTAGACGGATTCACTGACTTCAATATTTTTGCCGGAATATTCGGATAGATCGAATGACAAAAATCGCCGCTGAATTGAGTTCAGGGCAAAGCTGGCAGCCTCTATATTGGTCTCAATGGATTTATCCCGCTCTCTGTCATCGTAGTCGATGCGGCCCTGCTGAATTCCGCTAAAGAAACACTGAAATCGGTCCAGGATATGGCGCAAATGGGCTCCAATGGAAGAATTTCCATTGCTCAACTCGATAAATACGGCCGGGGGTATAACGGCAAGCAGTTGTTCACACTGCCTAACGCCATTCAGACAACCCTGAATAAGCTGATTGCCTTCCAGATTCGCTTCCCCACTGCTGTCTTTGATGCCTGGGTTTGTCATATAGTTACTATCGTCTGATCCGGTTTAACCAAGTGCACAAAGCTGGTTGAAACCCGGGGCTGAACATAGCATATCGCCCATTTGGCTACTAGGGCAATAAGGATATGACCATAACAACAGACGGTTTATTGCATTCCTTACCTGTGTTTATCACCATAGGACCCTCTTTGCACGCTGCAAGCTGTGAATTCCGGGTACAAATCCAGGATGAATTGAGATGACACTGGCAGAAGTAAGCTTTAATTTTACAGGGAAAGCGTCTTGAAAGTAGATTTGCATTGCCACAGTCATTTCTCGGATGGGAAACATTCTCCGGAATTTCTGCTATCCCGAGCCGATCATAATCAACTGACTCATCTGGCCATTACTGACCACGATTACGTGGCCTTTCCGCTTACCGAAAACAACTCCAGCGTTAATTTAATCCCTGGAGTAGAGATTTCCTGTCTCTGGGAAGAAGTAGAAATTCATGTCGTTGGTCTGCTAATCGATCCAGCTAATCAACCATTGCAGGATCTCCTCCTTACTCAGCAGCAAAAACGCCAACACCGCATTGCAAAAATAGACCAATTACTTAAAGAGCTGGAGATGACTGGACTCTGGCGTCATCTTGAAGAATTAAACTGCACTTCCTATACCCGTAGCCACGTGGCTGATTTTCTCGTAGAGAAAGGCTTGTGTAAGAACAGAAAACGCGCGTTCGGCACGTATCTGGGTCGCAGAGGTAAGCTTTATATCGAGCCGCACTGGTGCGGAATTACTGACGCAGTTAAAGCGATCAACGACTCAGGTGGTATTGCTGTGTTGGCTCATCCAGGCCGCTATCCGCTGGGCAAGAACAAACTAAGAAGGCTATTAACAGAATTCAGCGAATGCGGTGGCGAAGCGCTGGAGGTTTGTTACGCCAACATCGACCGCTCCACCCGGGATAGGCTATCCCGACTTTGCCTCTCATTCGAGCTATGGGCATCTATGGGTTCGGATTTCCACGACAGCAGTGCTCACTGGACTGATGTTGGCAAATTTCCTGTCTTACCTGAGCTGTTACTTAATACTGCCATCTGGTTACACCCCAAATGGCTCACCGGTAATTAACAGCCCCGAGAAGGTATCCGTGCAATAGTTCTTAACGCCTTTTTATCGACGCTACCAAAACCCTGAACACATCGAGCAGCGTCTCATGTTTCCAGTCGGTGAACTCGCCTGCGTCCATGAATACGCCGTGTTCTTCGCAGGCCTCAAACTCTAAATGGGATTGCTTGGAGTCATTCTTCTTTGTCATCGGTTTGGCGCAGCGTGGACATGGTATGTCCCGCACCGTGTTGTAGGTTTTGCCAACTGAAGGGTCGCCACTGTCTGCATAATCTGCCATCCAATCTTTCTTTAATTGTTCAGCCTCTCCATGGTCGAACCATAAGCCCTGACAGCCATCGCACTGATCAATAACGACCTGACCGTGCAATGTCTCAATCTTCATTTCGGACATATTTGAATTACATTTGGGGCAGTCCATCTCAATCTCCTAATAACACTGATTACAATAGCGATGGCAACACCGATTCTTCCAGCTGATTCTGCTCTTATTTCCAGGCCGAGCACATCGCGATTGTTTTTTTGTACTAAATACCGCAGCGGAGACATTCTATAAGATAAAGCAGCTCAAAACCAAGCCCCAATTCTCCAGTAAAATCAGGGTGGGAATTTTCTACCCACTTGTTAAGTCTCCATTCACATAAAAGCTGTTAATGTTGCAGAAAGATACAACTATTCTGGAAAACAAGACAGATGGAAAATTCCGGACATCTAGTAAGGAGATGGATCATGCTTCAATTACGATTGCTACTACTTGCATCGCTGCTGGCAGTAACACCACCCGCCCTGGCACTATCCGGTTCGGAAAATGTCAGCAGTGGCTGCGCGACACTGGAATTCATGGCGAAAATGGTCTCGCTTAACACCATGTTGCCCGGTGATTTCGATAATGTTGAAGAAATGCTTGAATTGGAAGCCGAACTGGCAGAGTTAAACACACTGGTGTGTCAACCTGCCATACTTACCGGATTCACTCGGGGAAACAGCTATTACAGCAATGGTTACGTGGTTTCGGAAGATCTCTATCACGATCCGTGGTATTTCCCCAATGGCCAATTGTTCTTCGCCCAGCCCGGTGAAGATACGACTATCTACTATCCGAATGGCAGGATAATGTCCTATCACTGGATGCACGGTGATGGTGTTCTGTTCTGGCCCAACGGCACGCTTGCTACTGATTACTTCAGGGCCTTCGATGTGACCTGGTATTACCCGGATGGGAATATCATCACTTTTGAATCTGGCTACAAAGGCGGGCGTTGGTTCTATCCATTTCAGCGGCTGGATGGTGCTGTTGGCCAGGAAGTAATTTCAAGTAATTGGGGGTCCGAGGATGAGAATTTTACTTTTCTGAATTTCCGTGCCGATGGCAGTGCTTTCACGACGCGAGAAAGAATACGTCGCAAGCTTATTTTCGATGACATCGATCTGCTTGATGTGCCGGGCGTGATGCTGCTGATCACGCGAATGTATCAGCTAAGTGACTCAGCCAAACAATTTGCGCCGGCGGATGTCAATATTACCGGGGCGCCGTTTTAGATGTACCGGGGTCAGAGTCATTGCTTCTTTAATAATTGTATTGCGTCGCGCGATCCCTGAGCGTTGCCACATCGATCTGACCAGTCTGGCACTGAACCAGGTCGCTCTTGCTGAAAACATGAATACTGTCGGTGCGGCGGTTGGACTCTGTTTCAGGTCCCAAACTTTTTAGAATGACACTTACATTCTCTTGATCGGGTAATTCACGCAAAGTTGCACCGTAATCACACATCGCGGCGTATAAATTTGTCTCAAATTCCTCTACTTCACCTTGCCATTGTTCTGCATATTCCTGCTGGGCGAGTTCATTACGTTCTCTTAATTCACTCGCTTTGGTAAGCGCCTGGTCCCGCAATCGCTGAGTATTAGCCGTCAATTCCTGAATCACTGCATCGAATCCAGATCTGTCAATGGCATCGTTCGCATTGGCTGTTTGCTCCTGCACATCGGTTTCTATGTCCCGCAATTCATCCATCTGAGCAGAAAGATTTTCCTTCAACTCTGCAATCTCATCCCGCAAGACGTTGTAGCGCTCGTCATCCATTTCGCCCAGTGAGCGCAAGGATCTGGCAGCTTCAGAAGCTTGCTGGATTGCTGAATTCACCACGGCCGAATAATCCACGGCTGAAATCCTTTCCATCATCTGCCGATAATATTCACCCAGTTCATCCTGCCTGAGGGAGAGTGCCATCGCTTCCCGCGATTGGTCTATTCGCGGCCTGATAACAGTAACGTACGGGTTGCGGTTAGACTGCAGGGCTTGCTTTTCAGCTTGTAGACTTTGTAAAGAATAATATAGAGAATCCAGACTAAGCCGATTTCTGCGATTGGCAAGCGGTGAACGAATTTCCAGGATCACCCCCTGATTATGCAGATAGGTCGCATTAATATCCCCGGAGTTGCTACCGAAGAGGCCACGGGTTTGTTCTAATTCCAATGCATCCTCCAATACACCGGAGAAGATGTTTATATTTTTTTGCAAATCCTCCAGTTCAACTTCCTGTGAATACCCAGTTGCAGATATTCCCAATAATGAAACTCCAATCAAGCTAATTAATCTGTACCGATTCATAAACTTCCCCTAATTAGATGGATCCTGATAGCTAACGAAGGTCGCCAATTGCTGTAACGAGCGAATGGTTTTATAATCACTATCTGCCAGTTCCTGATAGCCCACCTGGAAATCCTGCATATCCAATTGTCTCTGTTGCTCAATATAGCCAGCCATTTGATCGAGACTCTGTGCAGTGGCCTGTTGAGTTTGATCCAGTACGGCCTGCATTAGTCGCAGGTTGTTTGCATCCTGTCTGTCTTCAACCCTGATCACCAGGTTTTCCATTTCTTCACGCTGCATTTGCTCGAATTCTGCCAAGTGGCTTTCGATATCCATGGCAGCCTGATTTGCCCCAAAAGATATGGCCATACCGCTTTCATCAGAGCTTATAGACACATTGAATAGAAGCAGGCTAAGCATGGCGAAAGAAGCGGCCGTGGGAAACCACTGCCATCGATGCCAGAATCCGCCATTTGTTTCAGCGCCGCGATGCTCCCGCCGGAACAATTCCACTCCTCTGTCCCAGTGTGGGACCTTTTCCTCCTCCCATTGCCTCAGTTGGCTTTTTGCGTTAAGGAGCAGTTCCAGTTCGCCACTGCAAAATTGACACTCGGTAAGATGTTTCTCCAGTTCTTCTTTGGCGACCAATGCCAGATCGTCAGCAAAATACTCCACCAGCAAGTGCTGTGTCTTAGGACAGGACATGATTTTCCTCCGCTACAATCTTTAGCTTTTTAAGTGCACTGTAAAATCGGGTTTTCGCCGTATTAATTGAAATTTCCTGCATTCCGGCGATTTCCTCAAAAGTTTGTGATTGATAAATTTTTAGCTCAACAACCAGACGTTGATCCATGGTCAATTTACCCAACATTTTTTGAACCTGTTGGTTAGCCTGGCCCTGGTGTACCCTGGAATCCGGCTGGTAAGCCGGGTCACTCGGCAACCGTTCAAACTCATCGCTGGCCGGCTGATCGTCAGATTTTGACAGATTTGTAAACAACCGCTTTCGCCTATTCATATCCACCGCCTTATTATGGGCGATTCGATAAATCCAGCTACTAAACTTCGCATCTCCTCTGAAGCGGTGCAGGTTGCGATAGATGCCTAAAAACACTTCCTGCATCAGGTCCATGGCATCTGTTGCATTTCCAGTTAAGCGCAGACCGTAGTTGTATATTTTCCCCTCATAGCGCTTGACCAATTTTTCCCATGCGTAGGCCGACCCCTTAAGAGCAGCGGCAATTAGCGCCTCGTCTTCGTCGATAAGCGTCATGGTGTTCCCATCCGTTTCTGCTGACAATTTAACTTACTCTATCGATCTATCGATCTATCAGTCAAATTATTCACCAAAAAAGAGTACTAAGGGAGCCTCTGGTTAATTATTAGGTCGCAAGCTGAATAGAAATAGTTTTAAAGGAAGTGCAGATATCGCCTGCCGGTATGGACTGCTTCATTAGTATTAATGGTGGCATTGGTAGTGGTACTGGCTGCGGCATCGATACCAGCTCTGATAATTACTCAGACCGGCGTCGCAGCCAAATCCATACACCGGTTGCAGCCATCAACATAAACAGTACCGCCATAATATCCACCAGTAAAGCCCCAGCAGCACCAAAAATGCGCCCACTATGCAAATCGAGAACAAGCCGCTCGACGCTGAGTAAAGTGCTTCTGTAATGTTCTCGTATGGCAGCCTCGAGCCCTTCCGGCACCGTAGAGGCAGCACTCCAGTTGTCGACTATCCCGGCATCTACAACAGCTTCCCACCGCAGGCTATCCAGATTCGCTTGCACCAATCCCGCTGCCGAATCCAGGATTGCTACTCCTCCTACTCCAACTCCGATAGCAGTTATACCGGCAGGGACACCGTTCACGCTAGCCAACACTTCGACTAATTCACCTTGTTCGGTTAACAGTATCAGCCGATTATTGGTTGCGATAACAAAACCGAATTCTGACTCTACAATTCCTGCCAGATTATTATAGGACCCTGGCAACATTGCGTCATCAAAATATATTGCTTGCTCTATAATACTTGCCCGCCTGTTTCCTGCAGTATAACTAAGTGTGATACCAGGCACTTCAATGTTATACCAGTTCAAGAGAGGCGATGATGTTATGAACTGACTGTCCAAACCTAGAGAAGAGCCGTGATGAAGTACAAGACCGGTGAAGGATAAAAGCAAAACAAAGAGCGCACTAACAACCCCCATTCTGTGATGGAGAGTTTGAAATTTACGTAGCGTAGTCTGTTGGTTACCAGCTTTGCGTTTGGATGTTGGTTTATTCAATACAGATCGGTCTTGGGATTCCCGATGGATTCTGCCAGATAAAGGACCAGACGTGAAACTTTAGTCATCGCATTGACCGAAAGTGTCGCACCACTAATACCGTCAATTGACCGATCAAGGCGTTGCTGCTGCTCGATAAATGCGCCTCGGAACTGGCGGGTGAAGAAGTCATGTTTTATTTCCCAGCCCCTGGATTCTCTGAAAGCAAGCACTTCGATTTCTTCAATTTTACTATCACCAATCACAATGCCTATAGTAATTGGCTCGGTCTTGCCGATTTCATCCACGATCCAGGCTGAACGGGATTGGTCTCCCCAATAACGCATACGAAGCACACCTGGCTTATGACCTAAAATTTCTTCCGCGCGCTGCTTGCGCTCACCCGTGAGCCAAACAGTATTGCTCGCAGGAAGCTCGCCCCAGAAAACCCGGTTCAGGTAATCCTCAGCAGTTATGTAATCGCCAAGTGCTGCAACAACACCAATCGGCAAAATTACCATCAGTAGTAGTACCGCTCTAAATCCTGTTGATCTCCTGCTTAACATCGCACTCTTCCCAATTTTTAAATTATTAGAATTGCCAGCCAATACCCAGGTTAAAGCCATCCAGGTCCCGCTTTTTGTCATCGTTTTCAAACTGATAATCAGCCTTTATAACCGCGTTATCCGTAAGCCAGTAGTTGAAGCCAAGCAGGACACGATCTGTTGCCGAATCCTTTGCTGCACCAACATTGCTACCGGCCCGTTCATTGGTTCTTTCAAATCGGGCGAAGGCGCCTAGTTTGTCATTAAGGCGGTAGGATGGTTCGAGGTAGTAGCCGTACTGTAAATCCCGGCCCAGACCATTATTGGACAGATCATTGTTTGCCACCTGCTCAATCCTGCTATCGATGTCCCACTGCGCATATAGCGCCCTTAAACCGAATGCACCCTGTTGATAGACTATGTGTGCCTCGGTCAATAGGCCATCCAGATCATCTACCGGATTATCGAAAACATCGATTACCCCGTCCCTGCCAATATTGCCTCTGGAGCTGCCATCCTGAGTCATGTCAGATTGATACTGCAGTGAAACGCCCAGTTCCAGCCCGGGTATGCCGGTGTAGCGTAATCGCCCCGTGTAGGCCGGGCTATCCAGTTCAGCCCGCGCACCACTTTGCCTTGAATCACGTACGGACAGCTCTCCGCCATTACCGCTCTCAAAAAACAGGCCCTCGTGAAATCCCAGGTCATAACTGAATCCGGATCCCAGTTGTCCGGCAAATTTGATGCCGTTGACACGGTAGGTGGAGGGAATAATTCTCGACTCAATGCGATTGCGTTCAACTCCGTAAAATGTGTTGGGCTCATGGGTTTCATTAAGAATGCCCATTGGCACCAGGTGCATGCCAGCCAACACGCGGTGATTAGTCGCGTAGTCCCACTCCAGATAGGCCTGCTCCAGCTCAACCGCGCCGGGTGAACGTGCATCATCATTTATGAAGGAATGTTCAACTTCCAGTTCAGAGAAAAACCGCAGTTTGTCATTGAATTCATGAGCCATGAATATCACGAAGCGTTGCACGTCCAGTTCCTTGGTCGATGCACCACTGGTTTCATCGTTGTAGAGCGCCTCCCCGTAGGCACCGACGCTGGTTCGGTCGGCCCAGCTCGACCCACCAATGGATCCTGGCTGATCTATCACCTCTCCCACCGCTTCAATGCGCTCACTGTTTTCCAGCACCTGCACCTCAACTATCTGGCTCTGCCCACGGCTCGTCTCAAGTTCACTCCTCAAACGATCCAGCTCCACCTGCTGCGCCTGAACCAGTTCCCACAATTCCTCGACCGTGGGCGTGTTTTCAGCGGACTGACTTGCCGTAGCGACGGCCAAACAGAGGCTGCCCATGGCCAACTTTGGAAATTTGCTGCTTAGATTCATAGTTCTTATATAATCCTTAATCAAAATCATCTGTGGTCGTTTGCATTCTGGCCCTTACTAGCCTGGGTGCCATCAGCCAAGAATTTACAGCATAAGTGAAGTTTTATCTAAATACAAATCATTCTCATTTAGATTAACGATTTTTTTTGATTTAGATCAAAAGGTGTGATGAGCCGAGATAATTAGCGGGTATTTTTAGCTATTTGGATAATTCGGGCTGAGGAATTACAACTCGGTTACAGTGTGTGCAACGGCTACCAGGCAGTGATTATCTGTAAAAGTATTGATTTGAGCTGGCCATCCTATGCAGAATATGACTTCTCTCCATACTCGACAATTGGCCGACGATAGCCTTTCTGAAGAGTATCAAAGTGATCCCTCATAGTTTCCCAAGGTATTTTTTGCCAAAACGTTTCCGCGGAAACGTCTTTTACGTATTTGCCCTGTCAGTCATTAGCCCCAAAATGAAGGCTATCTGCCAGAAGCTGAACCGGCACAAACTATCAACTCAGCCTCTTACGTACCTGTTAAACCAATCAATGGTACGAGTCCACGCCTCGGTTGCCGTCGATTCGTTGTAGCGCTCGGGCGTCGCGTCATTGAAGAAGCCGTGCACCGAGTCGGGATAAATACGGCCTTCGTGCGTGACATTTGCGGCAATCAAGGCGTCCTCGTAGGCAGGCCAGGCTTCTACCAGACGCGTGTCGAGGGCACCATGCTGCACCAGGATTGCCGCCGTGATATTTGGCACATCCGCTGCAGGAGCTGCTCCACCGTAAAACGGTACCGCCGCCGCAAGATCATCACCCAGCCTTACAGCGAGTTGATTGGAAACGCCGCCGCCGTAACAGAAACCGGTCACGCCAATTCTTCCCGTGCAGTCTGCACGATTTTTCAGCCATAGCGCGCTGGCCACAATATCTTCGAACTTTGCGGCATTGTCGATCTGTCTGAAAAGCTGCCCACCCTGATAGTCATCACCGGGATAGCCACCGACGGAGGTGAGCACATCCGGGGCGAAGGCCATGAAGTTAGCCAGCGCGAACCGGCGGGCAACGTCTTCGGTGTGAGGATTAAGCCCGCGATTTTCGTGCACCACGATAATGCCCGGAAGTTGGGCTGGCGTTTCACTACGACTGTCGGCACTGAAGGGGCGTACCAGATAACCTCTTATAAATCCGTTGCCCTGTGGTGATGGCACGGTCACATAGCTGGTCGTAATCCGTTCGTCGTCACGCGATACCTGCTGTCCCATCGCATAATTCGGCATCAGCGCCTCAACAATAGCGCCGGCAGTGAGACCACCAACCGCAAGCTTTTTGGTAGCGTTCAGAAATGACCGGCGACTGATTTCACCGTGGACGTAGTCGTTATAGATTTCAATTGCTTCAGCTGGAACCGTGCGCCTTTCTTTTGATGACATGGTGTTTCCCCTGTGTTGGCCTAGAACAAGACGATACCACTAAGAACCACCTGTCAAAAGCTAAAAAGGGGACGGAGGGATTAATTATTAACCTAATCCAGGTGTAAAAGGAGCAGCTTTCAACCACTTGCAGTCATTCCACAATTGGCCGAAAGCTGACCTGTAGAGTATTACTATGAAAAGGTATCTAAAAGAATATGCACTTGTTGCTGAAATGCATGCGTCCCTAGTATCATTTCGATCTATTTGTTCGTACCGGGAGCTAGTACCTCGACCAGGGTTAATTTTGGAGTGCAGAGTTCACCAGACTGTTCAGTGTCAGGCGCAGTAACGCAGGCCTAGCACCGCTAAGTCAAGTTGCTGCAACGCCACAATGGACAGTCTGGTGAACTCCCGAAGGGCGGGCCTCTCAGCGTTCATCTGCGGCGTTGCTTTCGCTTGATGGAGCGCAGGCTACAACGGCGCAAAAGCGCCTTGCAGCTAAACGCTGAGAGACCCGCTGCACCCGAAACTTAACCCTGGTCGAGGTACTAGTAGGAGAATTAAATATGCTTAGTACACCGCTTAATTTAAGAAGACTTTCCAATCCCTGTATTAGCACTGCTCTTGTGCTTTTACTCATTAATAATGTATTCGGCAGCGAATCTGAGTGGGAAGTACCAAGAACTGAGCATGGCTATCCCGACCTGCACGGAGCATGGAACAATGTGACCGCCACTCCGATTCAAAGACCTCTGGAGCTTGATAGCAGGCGTGCATACACCAAAGAGGAAGCGCTAGCTCTGGAAAGTAATTTGAGGGCGGTTAGCGAGTAGAACTTCTTACCCTCTGACCCCAACCGAACTGCTCCTCCAATTGGCGATATCAGTCTAAGATTCGCAGAAATTGTAAATTACGATGACATGACTAATTTGGCGTTCATTGACGGCGAGTATTGCACTTCCCTGATTGTAAGCCCGAGTAATGGTCGATTTCCCTTCACTGAAAATGCCCGTAGCAAGGACATATACGGCAAATGGCGAGCGCAAGGGTTGAACCCTTCCGATGGTCCAGAATTTACTATGATTGGAGAGAGATGTATTACTGGCAATGGCACCATGCCGCCTATGGCTATAATTGGCTACAACTCTAATGTACAAATTGTACAGACTTCGGATTATGTAGTTATCATCGGCGAGATGGTAAATGACGTAAGAATTATTCGCTTAGATAGTGTTCACCAAGCTCCTAACATGAAGAAATGGATGGGTGATTCCATTGGGTACTATGAGGAAGATACTCTAGTAGTTCACACACAAAACTATCGCCCCGAACAATCCAACATGAGACTCATTTCCTCAGAACAACTGCAAGTAACTGAACGATTTACGCCAGTTTCAGATGATCAGATCAAATATTCCTTCACGGTCGAAGATCCAGTGATTTACACCGAACCGGTAACTTTTGAATTTCCATTGAATAGACTTATGGACGGGGGGCGGCTTTACGAATTTGCCTGTCATGAGGGCAACTATTCCATGCCTGGAATATTAGCGGGAGCCAGAAGGCTAGAGATTGATGGCAATTAGAAGTGAGTTCATTGCAGCGACGGGTATTGTAAGAGCAGACAGCTTACTGGACTGGATCAGCCAAACCTGTTTTGGTCGTTGCCTTGTGAGCAAACTCTCTGACCAAATCCAGCTTGCTGCTTGATCTGCTACTTGAGTTGATTGTTCAGGCAGCCGCCTGTTGTTCGTTCAATAGCTGACTGGCCGCCCCGGTAAATGCATTAAGTGATGAGGCAATAATGTCCTTGCTTATGGCTACACCGGTGTAGCGGCGCCCCTCACACTTGATCTGTATGTAAGTCACCGCCTCGGCATCGACCCCCTGCCCTAGTGCGTGCTCACCGTATTCCAGGATTTCGAAATCGATATTTATGGCTTGTTTGAGCGCTTCAACGAAGGCATCCAGAACACCATCGCCCTGGCCTGACACATTCAGCTCTTCACCGAAATATTCAATTGTTGCACTGAAGGTCTCGCGGCCTGCACTTTTTTCGATAGTAAAATTTTCCAGACTCAGCACCTTGTTATTATTCAAATAATGCTCATCGAACAGAGCCCATATCTCATCGGCTTGAATTTCCTGACCCGATTCCTCGGTCACCTGCTGTACCACTCGACTGAATTCAATCTGCAACCAGCGTGGTAATTCAAAACCAAATTTATTCGACAAGACATAAGCGACTCCGCCCTTGCCCGATTGGCTGTTTACCCGAATCACATCCTGGTAACTGCGACCCAGGTCTTTGGGATCGATCGGCAGGTAGGCGACCTCCCAGGCCGAATCTTTCTCATACGTGTCCAGACATTTCTTGATCGCATCCTGATGACTGCCCGAAAAAGCCGTAAACACCAGATCACCGGAATAAGGCTGGCGCGGATGCACATCGATTTGTGTGCATTCACGCACCACGGAAACAATTTTATCCATATCCTGCAAATTCAGCTCTGGATCTATGCCCTGGTTATACATATTCATGGCCATCACAACGACATCCATATTGCCGGTGCGTTCCCCGTTGCCCAGCAATGTGCCCTCCACCCGTTGTGCACCTGCCATCACGGCCAATTCAGCAGCAGCCACCGCGCAGCCCCTGTCGTTATGGGTATGCAAACTGACGATTACGGAATCCCGGTTTTTAATGTGACGACAGAACCATTCGATCTGGTCTGCATAGACATTCGGTGTCGCCATCTCTACTGTGGAAGGTAAATTGATTATTGACGGGTGCTCCGGTGTGGGTTGCCACACCGCATTGACTGCATCACAAACTTCGACTGCGAAATCGAGCTCGGTACCGGTAAAACTCTCTGGAGAATACTGAAAAACCCATTCGGTATCGGGAGCCTGATCGGCACCACGTTTCACTTCCTTTGCCCCGGTTACTGCAATTTCAATGATGCCAGCCTTATCTGATCGAAATACCTTTTCTCTTTGCACCTCTGAAGTGGAATTATAAACATGCAGAATGGCTTTTTTTGCGCCTTTCAAAGATTCAAATGTGCGCTTGATCAAGGCTGGCCTGGCCTGGGTTAATACCTGAATCGTCACGTCATCAGGTATCTTGTTTTCCTCAATAAGACTGCGCATGAAGTCAAAATCGGGTTGAGATGCAGCAGGAAAACCTACTTCAATTTCCTTGAAGCCCACCTCGACGAGCAGGGAGAACAGTTTCTTTTTCTGCGCAACCGACATCGGTTCGATCAGTGCCTGATTGCCATCACGTAAATCAACGCTGCACCAGGTCGGAGCCCTGCTAATTACTTTGTCGGGCCAGGTGCGATCTTTTATATCGACCGCCTGAAAAGGTTTGTATTTAGCATGATCAAACATCTTTATTTTCCTTATGGGATATCCATTCGCAAGCCTGGAACTCTCAGCCCTTAGTTTAAGGATGCAAAGGATAAGCCAATTTAACTGGTGTTTCTACTCATATATTCCACTAAAACCTATTAAATATAGTCATTATCGCTATTAATTATAGCTATTTTGTTTATTTTCCCCAATAAAGAAGATAAGATCACATTTGTTAACTAGTGTCTATCCATAAATAGAGGTTTTCAATATGCACCTGGATAAACTGGACAAACGCATACTGGCCGCGTTGCAGCGCGATGGTAGTATTACCAATCTGGAGCTGGCGGATAAGATTGGCCTCTCGCCCTCACCCTGTGCCAGGCGAGTAAAGCAACTGCAAGATGCAGGCATCATCAAGCGCCAGGTAACACTCTTAAATGCCTCCAAATTAGAACTCAAACTCATCGCATTAATACAGATCAGCATGGACAGGCACACACCTGACCGCTTTGATATTTTCGAAGGAAAAGTCAAAGCTTACCCTGAAGTAACTGAATGTCTGCTGATCACGGGCCAGTCAGCAGACTATCAACTGAAGGTAGTAGTACCCGATATGGAATACTACCAGGAATTTCTGTTAAACAAGATTACCCGTATCGAAGGTGTGACTGACGTGCACTCAAGTTTTATTTTACGGGAAGTCGTTAACACGACTGAATTGCCGCTGAATCACATTAAACACCATTGAAATATTCGGGCTAGACTGTGGAGTCAGAACTGCAGTAACGCTCTCAGGTAAATCCTTCTACCCCGGGTATCAAACACGTCCGTGTCGTAGGTGCCGAATGTGCTTGATGAGGCTGTTTCCCGGAAGGGGATATCTTCTTCAAACACATCCAGCACACCCACAGTAAACACTGAAGTGCCTAAACTGCTGTTCGCCCAAGTATGATTATAGCTGTACTGGAGATCCCATGTGTCATAATCATCGATCTTCTTCCTGGCCAGTGACCTGATCAGGTCGTTGCGCTCATCTGTTTGCATGCTATCGAATGACAGATCGCGATACGAACCTATCCAGCGGTTAATTGCGGTCACGCTATGGGCACCCCGGGACCAGCCAAGAGTAATATGACCTTTGTTATCCGGCAGGGAACCCAGAGTTGTATCGCCGTCACCGGTGGTTCCGGCTCCATCTGTCACGCCGGTGCCCAGAAAGCCAGTCTCAAACCCACTAATACCACTGATGCTGTACTTGCGAACATGGGTGTAATCAACACCGACGCGGAAATTACCCCAGTCATTATCCCATCGGTATCCCAGCCTCACATCGACGCCATCTGTGATGATTTCACCGGCGTTGACGGACTTGACTTCGGCTGAAACCAGGTTCCCTGAGTCGAAGGAGCGCTCGATACCAGCAACAATGTACTGGCGTGGGTCTACGATACAGTCTTCTCGTTCTACTGAGTCGATCCCGAATTCTGTTGCCAGCGAATCGGGGTTACAGGAAACAAAAGGAATCTCGGCATCATCCTCAAGCGACTGCACCGTTACGTAGTTGGATTTATCATTAACAACTGAGGCAAACAGTGCCAATTCCGGCGCTATAGCTTCAGTTCCTTGCTGCCCTACTACACGGTCTTCGAACTCGAAGCGCCAGAAATCCATCTGCACGCTGGTACCCTCCAGTGCGCCAGAGGGAGTCCAGATAAAGCCAGCACTGAAGGTATCAGCAGTTTCGTTCCCCAGGTCGAGACTTGGCACTCCAAACTGAAAAAACTGCTCGCTTTCCGCATTCTGGTTATTGGCAGGTATCAGCCCGGCGCGCACTCTCTGATCCGACAGGGGATCACGAAAATTGGCTGAACTGGTAGCTCGCCCGCTGTTAACCAGACCCGTATTAGGTGCCCGGAAAGACTCGGAAAAAGAACCTCTTACCAGCAGCTCTTCTATCGGCCGCCAACTCAGGGCAATCTTTGGACTGACTTCGTCGCCGATGGCACCACCGTAATCTTCCCAACGCACGGCTACCTGGGTCTCAACATTCTCGATGAACGGCAAGGAGAGTTCCAGAAAAACGGCGTCGATGTCCCGGTCATCCTTAAACGAGCGCGTTACGAAGCCGCCGAAATTATTGTCGTTACCGGCAAAGAAGGTGGTATTACCCCCATCCAGCGCCGTGCCATAGGATTCGATGGCTGCCAGCCCAGGTTCGATCAATGGATAGGAGCGGCCTTCCTGAGTTGACTCCCGGTGCTGATAACCCGCGGCAAAAGCCGAGGTACCACCGCGCATTTCAAACAGGTCTCCGGACACCACAGCATCGAAGACCTCCAGATCGTTGGTACGATCAGACACCGACACGATGGGAGTCATCCAGTCGATCAATTCCTGGCTATTGGCCAGAGCAGGATCGCCGTTCAAGCGAGTCAGGAAAGGATTAAAAAACTCGCAACCGTCTCGTCCCTGGTTGTCACTGGTCAATGCCAGAGAGATGGTTTCCCGCAGGTTGGAGGGATAAGCCGGCGCCAGAATTCTGAATACAGTGGGGCCCAGCAAGCTCCAATAGAGCGAGTTTGCTTCCTGATTGAAGTCCTCGATGCCATTGGGAGTACAATTCGGTCAGCCCAATCCATTGACTGCAAGTTCCATGCGATCACGCTGCAGCGTGGCATCCTCCCTCAGCAGATCACTGCGACTCCAGGAATAACCAACATCGTATTCCAGAACCCGGTCGGCGAACTCGAACTCACCCTGAAAACCCAACTGAAGCCCATCATGCTGACTTTCGTTGGTTTCAAATCCCTGATTACCAGGACGTGGCAGTTGGGAAACAAAGTCAGTAAAAGCCGGCGCATTGATGCCACCGTTAAAACCGGAAATGGGGGCATTGGTAATAATTGGAATTGTGTTTCCTGCCACCTCGGCGAATGCGCCAAGTTGCGCTGCTGTACCCGGCCCTCCTGGAAGCGTACCTATGGGAGGCAACACATAGGGATTTCCCAGAGCATTGACAGTGCCGTCATCGGTACGAACCGTATCCTGATGCGCATACTGATACATGGAATAGAAATGCAGCGTGTCGCTAATATCATACTTGAAGGATACAACCCCGGTTTCGCGTTCCATACCCCGACTGATAAAGGAATAATCCTCTACGTTATCCTGGCAGTTAGAAGCAGGATTTTGATCACTACTGCTGCGAGTGCCAACGAAAAAATCGTTGCCTACACCACAAAGTGGGTCACTCCACTCTCTGGCAGTACGGCTGCCGGTAGTTGCTCGACGCAAATCGGTCAGTTCCTGGTTGAGATAATCGTTGTTTACCAGAAAACCGAAGGAAGTCACTGGCGTGATATTATTAACACTCTCGATGACCTGAGAGCTGGAATCCCATAATGAGGAGGCCGTAATACTCACTTCGTCTCTTTCGAAGTATTCTCCGGAAAGCACCAGGTTTGCCCGGTCGTCAGCACTACTCCAGCCCCAGATAACGCTGGCAGTTTTGTCAAACTGATTGCCTTCCCCTTCGATTTGCTGGGCATCTGCATAGACTTCAAGGCCCTCAAAATCAGTGCGCATGATCACATTTACCACACCGGCAATCGCATCCGAGCCATACAGCGCCGAACCGCCGTCTGTCAGCACCTCCATGCGCTCTACCATGGTAATTGGTAAAATATTAAGGTCGACAAATTAACTGCCGTCCTCGGTTAGCCCTGCCACAGGTGTCACCCTTTTACCGTTGATCAGGGTCAGTGTGGAGTTGGTGCCCAGATTACGTAAATTGATGTTGGCAGTACCGGCTGAGCTGGTGCTGGCGTTAGAGGAACCCACTTCTGTGGTGGATCCCTGATTGATCTCCATATTTTTAATCACATCCCACAACTGGGCTGCGCCCTGTACTTCGATGGCAGTGCGATCAATTATCTGTACCGGTGAGGGTGCATCCAGTGGTGTACCACGGATGAGTGATCCGGTGACGATTACCTCTTCGATTTCCGGATCAGCTTGCTGTGCGGAGGCAATATTACTGGCCAGGCCAGCGAGAATGCATGTTACGAGTACTTTTTTCTGGAATAATTTATTCGTTTTAGGCATAAAACGATCTCCCTTAATACTTTAATTTAGTATATCGGGTTCGGCAGGAACCACCGCACGTCCGATATTTCACATCCGAAGGTGTGGCAGTGTGGATAAAATCGCCAAACCCATGCGTTTAGATCATTATTTTTATCATATGTCTAACAGCGGAGTACTTTTCGCTTTTGTCCGCCTTGCAGACTAAGAGCTATCACCGCAAAAATCCATCAATCGTTCAAGAATAACCATGCAGGTAACACGGAGCGCGAACAATATCGGCTCCCGCAATAAATCACAATTTAGACGGGTTTAAGTCTGTTGCAGATGTCTATTCAATGGGAATGAAAATCGATAACCGATCCTCATCACCAATTGCGCGTGAAATATGCCCCTGACCCTCGGTATCTTCGGCCAGAAGTATATGCCCCGGATACAAGCGCACCTTGGTTCCATCGCCGAACTCAACCTCGCTTTCACCGCTTAGCGTGATGACGTATTGTCTGCGTGGCGCGTTATGCCAGTCGAGAAAATACTCCGGAGAAGTGCGCCGAAACTGGATACTTTGAGCCGATTGAAGCTGTGATAACTCGGTAGCAGAAGCTGGGCTTTGACGGTTTAGTGGCACCTCATACTCATCAAGGTGGGTCTGGCCGTCTTCGCCCGTATAAATTCGGGAGATTTTGATGGGTTTGCGATTTTCTGCTGCATTGACCGGTTCCGGCTGAACCAGCCAATAAGCAACGAGAACGAAGGTGGGAATCCAGCCAAACAGTAACAGCCATTTGCCAGAATTTTTAAGTATTTTCATATTCAATCCTCCTAAAAGAAGTGTTTTACTTTTCCCTTGTAGGAACGGCTCATTTTCAGGGACGAACCACAGCTGAGCGAGAGATGGAATTCCCCATTTATGTGTGAGGACACCTTTTCGACCCGATTCAGGTTTACAATCGTGGACCGATGCACGCGTTGAAAAATATTCGGATTTAATTTAGCTTCCAGCTTCTTCATGGTTGTGCGCATGATGTGAGTTTCCCCCCGGGTATGCACGCACATATAATCCCCTGCCGCATCGATCCAGTCGATATCATGTATGGGTACAAACGTAATCGTGGAGCCATCTTTAATCGCCAGTCGGTCCGCGTGCTCTGTCTTGTCATCATGATTGTCCAGTAGTTCTCCAATAGCATTTTCTGACTTGCCGGTCAGACTCACCAGCAGATTCAACAAGCGTTGCTTTTCGGTGTTGACCAACTCACTCTGCTTGTAATTTGCTGCCTTGACTACCGCCTCCTCCAGTCGCTCCTCTTCTACCGGTTTTAGCAAATAATCTACAGCATGAATTTTGAAGGCATCGACTGCGAAAGAGCCATAGGCTGTAACAAAAATAATCAGCGGCATTAACTCGTCCTGAATTTCCCGAATTAATTCAAAACCAGTCATCCCCGGCATCTGTATATCCAGGAATACCACGTCCGGTTCATGCCCGAGGATGGCCGCGATTGCCTCTTTGCCATTCTTACAAGTTTGCACGACATCCAGATTTTCAAATCTTTCAAGACGCATGGCCAGCCCTCTGCGAGCCAGCTCTTCGTCATCAACAATGATTGCCTTTAGTACTGCTTTACTTGGAGTCATAGGGAATATTTACCGTAACTTTGCAACCTCTGGGCTGCACGGCGGATATAGTAAGTTCATGGTTTGCACCATAGATCTGCTGCAGACGATTGCGAATATTACTCAATCCCACACCAGTGGAGTTGGCAACAGTATCGGTTTGTGGCTCATCCGGCAAGACCCCGGGCCCCTCATCGCTTACTTCCAACAGTAATCTGTTACCTTTTACACTGGCAGATATGCCGACCAAACCCCCTTCTTCTGATTTGGACACGGCGTGCTTTATCGAATTTTCAATCAACGGTTGCAATATCAAGCTCGGCACCAGTGCTTCCTCAGTCTGACTCGCCACGTTTATCTCCAGCTTTAGCCTTTCCGCAAAACGCACCTTCTCAATATCCAGATAAAGACGTGAGGTTTCAATTTCATGGGCAAGCGTCACTTTATCCAGAGGCGCATGCTCCAGAGAATAACGTAAAAACTTGCTCAGCTTGGTGAGCATTTCGTTGGCTTGCACGGTGGCTTTGTCCAATACCAGGGTGGAAATTGCATTCAGTGTGTTAAACAAAAAGTGCGGATTTAACTGATATCGCAACATCAGTAATTGGGCCTCATGCGCCAGCGCTTCTGAGCGGAGACTCTTTTCTTTTTCAGCCTGGAACAGCTGATAGTACTTTATGATGAAATAGAGGCCACTCCACAGCAGCAACAGCGGGAACGAACTACTGAACAGGTCATCGAATAATTCGCCCGGCCCCATCTCGCTCAGACTGACCAGTTCGCCAAATGGAATTAATGCGATGTAGTTTTGAAAAGGCTGCCAGAGTAACGCCGCAGCAAAAGACCCAAACCAAGTTACCAGAAAACGCACGATGAAGCCTTTTTCCCATACCAGTTTGTACAGGTACCGCAGACCAGAGGTAAGCACCACCGCCACTACAGCACTTAGACTGAAAACCAGCGCCCGGGAAAAAATGTATTCAGGCGGAACAAATATCAGGTCCCGCAATATGAGCATGAACACCCACAAAGACCAGCCCAGTAACTGAAATATCCAAAACTGCTTGGTTCTGGTCAATGTCAGACTGCTGAGGATCATAATCTTGAAATCTGCCATGAACGGGGATGCAAGCTATCAGGGCAGTAATGCGCTTACCGCATCACGCTCCTCGCGCAATTCCTGCTCTGATTTCTGCATCAGTCCCCGACTGAATTCACTTACTTCCAGGTCGGTGACTATTTGATAGCTTCCAGCCTCACAAGTAACAGGAAAAGAATAAATCAGGCCCTCTTCCACGCCGTAACTGCCATCGCTGCGGATACCCATACTCACGATCTTACCGTTGCTGCCTAAGACCCAGTCATGCATGTGCTTGATAGCAGCGTTCGCTGCTGAAGCCGCGCTGGAGAGACCGCGCGCCTTGATTATGGCGGCACCGCGTTGTTGTACCGTGGGAATAAAATCCGTCGTCAGACAGGCCTGGTCAACCAGATCCGTAGCCTCCTGGCCGGCCACCGTGGCGTGATGGATATCCGGGTATTGAGTCGCCGAGTGATTACCCCAGATGATCATACCGTCAATATCAGTACTGTGTTTTTCAGTTTTACTCGCTAGCTGGGCAACAGCACGATTATGATCGAGCCTGGTCATCGCTGTGAATTGACCTGGAGCCAAATCCGGCGCATTTCTGTACGCGATTAACGCATTGGTGTTTGCCGGATTGCCAACAACCAACACTCTGACATCACGGCTTGCATGCTCATTAATCGCCTTGCCCTGCACCGAGAAAATTTGCGCGTTGGCTTCCAGCAGATCCTTACGTTCCATGCCCGGACCGCGTGGTCTGGCACCTACAAGCAAGCAAAAATCGGCATCCTTAAAGGCAATATTGGGATCATCCGTAGGCACAATCCCAGCAACCAGAGGAAAAGCGCAGTCTTCGATTTCCATCACTGTACCTTTCAGTGCCTCCATTGCCGGTGCAATTTCAAGTAGTTGTAAAATCAGTGGCTGGTCGGCTCCCAGCATTTCTCCTGCGGCTATTCTGAATAGCAGTGAGTAGCTTATTTGTCCTGCTGCTCCGGTTATTGCAACTCGCACGGGTGCTTTCATATTAATTTCTATTCCTGTTTGATTAGGAGTGCCATTAATTATCAAGATGAATCGGGTCGCGCAGTATAGCAGAAACTGGCCAATATTTTCATGCCGCTTAGATTTCGCGAAAAAACTGGTAGCGAGGTTTCTGACAGACAAAGAAGGGCCAGGTTGACACACTGCCTGGTTTCCGGGCCAATAATTTACTCAGCCCGGAGCCCCTACCCTGATTCATGATAGATAAACATGGCGTCGCCGTAACTGAAAAATCGGTATTTTTGTCGAATGGCTTCTTCATAGGCGCCAAGTAGCATATTTATATCGGCAAAGGCACCCACCAACATCATCAAGGTAGACTCTGGCAGGTGGAAATTAGTAATCATTGCGTCTACAACTCGAAATTCATACCCCGGGTAAATAAAGATGTCTGTCTCACCCCGATAGGAACACAGTTCGTTTTCCCTGAACGCTGACTCGAGGCATCGAACCGCAGTTGTGCCGACGGCAACAACCCGCCCCCCTCTTTTCTTGCATGCTCGAACTTGATCACATAGGGAATCGGAAACCTCTATATTCTCGGCATGCATCTTGTGCTCGAGAATATTGTTAACTCGTACCGGTTGAAACGTGCCTGCTCCCACATGCAGTGTAACAAAACCGAACTCAATTCCCTTACTCTCCAATTCCCCAAGTAACTCATCATCGAAATGCAATCCTGCTGTGGGTGCGGCTACTGCTCCTTTGTGTTTTGCGTAGACAGTCTGATACCGCTCTCTGTCCATCACCGTGTCAGGGCGCTTTATATAGGGGGGCAACGGAATGTGACCAATCTCCTCCAGCACGTCGGTTAGAAGAACCTCTGGTTCAAATTGTAATTTGAAAAACCCTTCCACTCTTTCTACAACCGTTGCAAGCAGATGCTGACCAGACTCTGCGACCAAATCATCGGGTGGAGTAAACATCAGTTGAGTTCCGGGTCGGGGGGATTTGCTGGCTTTAATTTGCACAAGAGCCACATTGTCTTCCAGCAGTCGTTCGACCAACACCTCGACTTTTCCACCGGATTCTTTAACACCGAAGAGGCGGGCTGGAATCACCCTGGTATCATTAAACACCAATAAATCTTTCGGATTAAGGTGTTCTGTTAATTCTCGGAAAATGTGGTGTTGCATAGTGCCTGTTGCCGCATTCAGGCATAGCAGTTTACTCGCGCTGCGCTGCGCCGACGGGTGACTGGCAATCAATTCAGTGGGTAGGACGTAGTGAAATTCACTTAGCAGGATTGAATCTGTCAAAATGGGAATTCTCTTGCGCTGTAAATAAAGCATACAGCCTTTCTACACCACGACCGTCTGTAAAATTGCAATAGTTTGTGATGGCTGATGCCAACTTATAGCTGATTGCAGCGGATTGCACGGGTAATCGTTACTGGTATAATAGTCATCAGCTCGGGAGATACAAGCCAAGTATCCTGGAGAATTAGGGCAAGAAATGCCAGCGTGGTGAAATTGGTAGACACGCCGGATTCAAAATCCGGTTCCTTCGCGGGAGTGACGGTTCAAGTCCGTCCGCTGGTACCAAACCTCTGTGTAATATAGTCCGAGGTTGTCTCTCCCTTCCCATAAACACAGCAATTCCCCCTGTTTTATAGTCTATTCTTGTCTCGGCTTGTCTTGTGTTAATGAGCAT